>Ga0302157_10000086_pt1 | contig 110829 bp, 103 predicted proteins | sample I_Bog_N3_3_FD_193502 | JGI IMG/M metagenome (GOLD analysis project Ga0302157, IMG submission 193502) | Peat permafrost microbial communities from Stordalen Mire near Abisko, Sweden - I_Bog_N3_3 | ecosystem: Environmental > Terrestrial > Soil > Wetlands > Peat | place: Sweden: Abisko... | reverse complement strand
TGAGGAGGTGCAGGAAGCACAGGCAGAAAGCAGCGCGCATAAATTGCCTTCGCCTAAAGAAATCAGCGGCATCCTTGATCAATATGTGATTGGTCAGGAACGTGCGAAAAAGGTTCTGGCGGTAGCGGTCTACAACCACTACAAGCGTTTGAACCAGCGTGACAAGAAAAGTGACGACGTCGAGCTCGGCAAGAGCAACATCCTGCTGATCGGTCCGACCGGCTCGGGTAAGACCCTGCTGGCTGAAACCCTCGCTCGTCTGCTGAATGTGCCGTTCACCATCGCCGATGCAACCACCCTCACCGAGGCGGGTTATGTGGGCGAAGACGTGGAAAACATTATTCAGAAACTGTTGCAGAAGTGCGATTACGATGTGGAAAAGGCCCAGATGGGCATTGTCTACATCGATGAAATCGACAAGATTTCCCGTAAGTCCGATAACCCGTCGATTACCCGGGACGTTTCCGGTGAGGGCGTGCAACAGGCCTTGCTGAAGTTGATCGAAGGCACGGTGGCCTCCGTTCCGCCCCAAGGCGGTCGCAAGCACCCGCAGCAGGAATTCCTGCAGGTAGACACCCGCAACATCCTGTTTATCTGTGGTGGTGCGTTCTCCGGTCTGGAAAAGGTCATTCAAAACCGTTCCACCCGTGGCGGCATCGGTTTCAGCGCCGAAGTGCGCAGCAAGGAAGAAGGCAAGAAGGTCGGTGAATCCCTGCGTGAAGTCGAGCCTGACGATCTGGTCAAGTTCGGTCTGATCCCGGAATTCGTGGGTCGTCTGCCGGTCCTGGCCACGCTCGACGAGCTGGATGAGGCTGCGTTGATGCAGATCCTCACCGAGCCGAAGAACGCCTTGACCAAGCAGTATGCCAAACTGTTCGAAATGGAAGGGGTTGACCTGGAATTCCGTGCCGACGCACTGAAATCCGTCGCCAAACGTGCCCTGGAGCGTAAAACCGGTGCCCGTGGCCTTCGTTCGATCCTCGAAGGCGTCCTGCTCGACACCATGTATGAAATCCCCTCGCAGTCCGAGGTGAGCAAAGTGGTGATCGATGAAAGCGTGATCGAAGGTAAATCCAAGCCGCTGTACATCTACGAGAACAGCGAGCCGCAGGCAAAGGCCGCGCCTGACGCCTGAGTGCGGCAGACTGTGACCTGACAAGGGGCCTTCGGGCCCCTTTTCTTTTGGCGCTTGTTTTTTTCCGAACAAGCCCCCATCTTGGTTTCAAGCTTATCCATCTGTTTCCGGCCGTACGGCCGCCGTAGAGGCGAAATCATGAAGACAACCATCGAATTGCCTCTCCTGCCATTGCGTGATGTCGTGGTGTATCCGCACATGGTGATCCCGCTGTTCGTGGGGCGCGAGAAATCTATCGAAGCCCTCGAGGCAGCGATGACGGGCGACAAGCAGATCCTGCTGCTGGCCCAACGTAATCCTGCCGATGATGACCCGGGCGAAGATGCGCTGTATCGCGTAGGTACAGTCGCCACCGTATTGCAATTGCTGAAGTTGCCTGATGGCACCGTCAAGGTGCTGGTCGAAGGCGAGCAGCGTGGCACTGTCGAGCGTTTCAGCGAGGTCGACGGCTACTGCCGCGCCGAAGTGGCGCTGATCGAAGAGGCCGATGCACCGGACCGTGAGTCCGAAGTCTTTGTCCGCAGCCTGCTGGCACAGTTCGAGCAATATGTGCAACTGGGCAAGAAAGTCCCGGCTGAAGTGCTGTCGTCGTTGAACAGCATCGACGAGCCGAGCCGCCTGGTCGATACCATGGCTGCGCACATGGCCCTGAAGATCGAGCAGAAGCAGGAAATTCTCGAAATCGTCGACCTGTCGGCCCGTGTCGAACACGTGCTGGCCCTGCTTGACGCCGAAATCGACCTGTTGCAGGTCGAGAAGCGTATCCGTGGCCGCGTCAAGAAGCAGATGGAGCGCAGTCAGCGCGAGTACTACCTGAATGAGCAAATGAAAGCCATTCAGAAGGAACTGGGCGACAGCGACGAAGGCCATAACGAAGTCGAAGAACTGAAAAAACGCATCGACGCCGCTGGTCTGCCGAAAGACGCCATGACCAAGGCCCTGGCCGAGTTGAACAAGCTCAAGCAGATGTCGCCGATGTCCGCCGAAGCGACCGTGGTGCGCTCCTACCTCGACTGGTTGGTGCAGGTGCCGTGGAAGGCTCAGAGCAAGGTGCGTCTGGACCTGGCGCGGGCCGAAGATATTCTCGACGCGGACCATTATGGCCTGGACGAAGTCAAGGAACGGATCCTCGAATACCTCGCCGTGCAGAAGCGCGTGAAGAAGATTCGTGGTCCGGTACTGTGCCTGGTCGGCCCTCCTGGTGTGGGTAAAACTTCCCTGGCTGAGTCGATTGCTCACGCGACCAACCGAAAATTCGTACGCATGGCCCTCGGCGGCGTGCGTGACGAAGCGGAAATTCGTGGTCATCGGCGGACTTATATCGGTTCGATGCCAGGAAGATTGATACAAAAGATGACAAAGGTTGGCGTGCGCAACCCGCTGTTCCTGCTCGATGAAATCGACAAGATGGGCAGCGACATGCGTGGCGATCCGGCCTCGGCCCTGCTCGAGGTGCTGGACCCGGAACAGAACCACAATTTCAACGACCACTATCTGGAAGTTGACTACGACCTGTCCGATGTCATGTTCCTCTGCACCTCCAACTCGATGAATATCCCGCCGGCGCTGCTCGACCGGATGGAAGTGATCCGCCTGCCGGGTTACACCGAGGATGAGAAGATCAACATCGCCACCAAGTACCTGTCGCCCAAGCAGATCCAGGCCAATGGCCTGAAGAAGGGCGAGCTGGAGTTCGATGTCGAGTCGATTCGCGACATCATTCGCTACTACACCCGCGAAGCCGGTGTGCGTGGGCTGGAGCGGCAAATCGCCAAGGTCTGCCGCAAGGCGGTGAAAGAGCATTCCCTGGAAAAACGCTTCTCGGTCAAGGTCACCTCCGACCTGCTGGAGCACTTCCTCGGTGTGCGTAAATTCCGTTACGGCCTGGCCGAGCAACAGGATCAGATCGGTCAGGTCACGGGCCTGGCCTGGACCCAGGTCGGTGGCGAGCTGTTGACCATCGAAGCCGCCGTGGTCCCGGGCAAGGGCCAGTTGATCAAGACCGGTTCCCTGGGCGATGTCATGGTCGAGTCCATCACCGCCGCACTGACCGTGGTGCGCAGCCGCGCCAAGAGCCTGGGGATCCCCCCGGACTTCCACGAGAAGCGCGACACCCATATCCATATGCCGGAAGGGGCGACGCCGAAAGACGGCCCTAGCGCTGGTGTAGGAATGTGTACGGCCCTGGTGTCAGCCTTGACTGGGATTCCTGTGCGTGCCGATGTGGCCATGACCGGTGAAATTACCTTGCGCGGTCAGGTGCTGGCCATTGGTGGTTTGAAGGAAAAACTGCTCGCGGCACATCGCGGCGGGATCAAGACCGTCATCATTCCAGAAGAGAATGTGCGCGATCTGAAGGAAATTCCTGACAATATCAAGCAGGATCTTCAGATTAAACCGGTTAAATGGATTGACGAGGTCCTGCAAATTGCGCTGCAATACGCGCCGGAGCCCTTGCCAGATGTGGTTCCGGAGATCGTCGCGAAAGATGAGAAGCGCGACTCCGATTCTAAGGAAAGAATCAGCACGCATTAAGTACGGATCAAGCCTGGGTGGCTTCCTTGACAGCTTTTTAGAGCCCTTGTTATAAAGCGGCTCTTAAGTGTCTGTAGGCCATTCAGCACAGGTTTAGCTTTCACCCAAAAACTTAGAAATATACTCAATAGATATAAGGGGACTTAGAGTGAACAAGTCGGAACTGATTGATGCTATCGCTGCATCCGCTGATATCCCGAAAGCTGCTGCTGGCCGTGCGCTGGATGCAGTTATCGAATCCGTCACTGGCGCTCTGAAGGCTGGCGACTCCGTTGTACTGGTAGGTTTCGGCACCTTCTCCGTGACCGACCGTCCTGCTCGCATCGGTCGCAACCCTCAGACCGGTAAGACGCTGGAAATCGCTGCTGCCAAAAAGCCAGGTTTCAAAGCCGGCAAAGCACTGAAAGAAGCTGTCAACTGACATTCGTTCAAGCCTTTGCCTATCCGGGTCGGGTTCTTGCCTGATCTGGCCGCGGAGCGGTGAAGCGGTCGGCCAGGGTCCTTTTTCAGGGCCGGCCTGACACGCCGAGGGACGCGTATCGAGCCCTCATCCGCTCTGCCAGTTACGAGAAGGCGCATCCTCGGATGCGCCTTTCTTCTATCCGGATTCTACCCACGCTCCACGGTTGCCCACATTGAAGTTCAACCGTTTCTGGGGGACGCATGCTGCAAAATATCAGGGACAATTCACAAGGCTGGATTGCCAAGACCATCATCGGGGTCATCGTCGCATTGATGGCGCTGACCGGTTTCGATGCCATTTTCAGGGCCACCTCCACCAGCCAGGACGCGGCCAAGGTCAACGGTGACGAGATCACCCAGACCGAGCTGAGCCAGGCGGTCGACATGCAACGTCGCCAACTCATGCAACAGCTGGGCAAGGATTTCGATGCCTCGTTGCTGGATGAGAAAATGCTGCGCGAATCCGCCCTCAAGGGGCTGATCGACCGCAAGCTGCTGCTTCAGGGCGCCGAGAAGTCGAAGTTCGCTTTCTCCGAGGGTGCGCTGGACCAGGTCATCCTGCAAACGCCTGAATTCCAGGTGGACGGCAAGTTCAGCTCCGATCGTTTCGACCAGGTGATTCGTCAACTGGGCTACGGTCGTATGCAATTCCGCCAGATGCTGGCTCAGGAAATGCTGATCGGCCAGATCCGTGCGGGTCTGGCGGGCAGCGGTTTCGTCACTGATGCCCAGGTGCTGGCGTTTGCCCGTCTGGAAAAACAGACCCGCGATTTCGCTTCGCTGAACGTCCCGGTCGATCTGTCGGCGGTCAAGCTGACCGATGACGAGGTCAAGGCCTACTACGACAAGCACGCCAAGGAGTTCATGACGCCGGATCAGGTGGTCGTCGATTACCTGGAACTGAAGAAGTCCTCGTTCTTCGACCAGGTCACCGTCAAGGACGAAGACCTGCAGGCGCAGTATCAGAAAGAAACCGCGAACCTCGCCGAGCAGCGTCGTGCCGCGCACATTCTGATCGAAGTGAACGACAAGGTGAACGACGCCCAGGCCAAGGCGAAGATCGAAGAGATCCAGCAGCGCCTGGCCAAGGGTGAGCATTTCGATGCCCTGGCCAAGGAGTTCTCCCAGGACCCGGGTTCGGCCAGCCATGGCGGTGACCTCGGTTTCGCCGGCCCTGGTGTCTATGACCCGGCCTTTGAAAAGGCGCTGTATGCCTTGACCAAGGATCAGGTATCGGGCCCGGTGCGCAGCGAGTTCGGTTATCACCTGATCAAGCTGTTGGGCGTCGAGGCACCGCAAGTGCCGACCTTCGCCAGCCTGAAGGACAAGCTGACCCGCGAGCTGAAAACCCAGCTAGTGGAGCAGCGTTTCGTCGAGGCGACCAAGCAGCTTGAAGATGCCTCGTTCGAAGCTTCCGACCTGGCCCAGCCGGCCCAGGACCTGAACCTGAAGGTGCACACCTCGGCGCCGTTCGGCCGTGAAGGTGGTGAAGGTGTGGCGGCCAACCGTGCTGTCGTGACGGCGGCGTTCAGTCCGGAAGTGCTGGATGAGGGTGCCAACAGCAGCGCCATCGAGCTGGACCCGGACACCGTGGTCGTATTGCGTGCCAAGGAACACCACAAGCCTGAGCAACTGCCTCTGGCCAGCGTGGATGGGCCGATTCGCAAGCAGTTGACCAAGGAGCACGCCACGGCGGCGGCCAAGGTCAAGGCGGACGAACTGATCGCCAGCCTGCGTGAAGGCAAGCCACTGCCGGCCGGCCAGACCTGGAAAACCCAGGAAGCCGTCACTCGCTCTCAGGAAGGGGTTGATCCGGCGGTGCTGCAAGCACTGTTCCGCATGCCCAAGCCTGAAGGCAAGGACAAGCCGACCTTCAGCACCGTGACCCTGGCCGATGGTAGCCTGGTGCTTGTGCGTCTGAACGGCGTGAACGAAGGCGCGGCGCCAAGCGAAGAAGAGAAGGCGTCCTATCGTCGCTTCCTCGCCTCCCGTGCCGGCCAGCAGGACTTCGCGGCGTACCGCAAGCAGCTGGAAGGCCAGGCGGACATCAAGCGCTTCTAAGGCACTTGATCCAGCCAACGCCCGCTGTATAAAAAAGACCGCTCATTGAGCGGTCTTTTTTTATGGCCGGGAATCAAGCAGGCGCCTTCGCCCGACGTGCCTACAGCGGGCTCGTCCCGGGCACCAGGAACGCCGCTTCCAGCAACTGTTTTGTATAAGGATGTTGCGGCGCGGCAAAGATATCCTTCGCGTCGCCTTGCTCGACCGCCTTGCCATGCTTGACCACCATCAGTTGGTGGCTCAGCGCCTTGACCACCGCCAGGTCGTGGCTGATGAACAGGTAGGTCAGGTTGTACTTGATCTGCAGCGAGCGCAGCAGTTCGACGACCTGGCGCTGCACCGTGCGGTCGAGGGCCGAGGTTGGCTCATCCAGCAGGATCAGTGCCGGCTTGAGCACCAGCGCCCGAGCGATGGCGATGCGCTGGCGTTGTCCGCCGGAAAACTCGTGGGGATAGCGGTTGCGGGTCTCCGGGTCCAGGCCGACTTCTTTCAGGGCGGCAATGATCGCTGCTTCCTGCTCCTGCTCGTTGCCGATCTTATGGATACGCAAGCCTTCGCCGACAATCTGGCTGACGCACATGCGCGGGCTGAGGCTGCCGAACGGGTCCTGGAACACCACCTGCATTTCCCGACGTAACGGCCGCACCTGTTTCTGCGACAGGCGGCTCAACAACTGGCCTTCGAAGCGGATATCGCCCTGGCTGCCGATCAGTCGCAGGATCGCCAGGCCGAGGGTGGATTTGCCCGAGCCGCTTTCGCCGACGATGCCCAGGGTCTGGCCCCGGGGCAGGCTGAAGTGGATGCCGTCCACGGCCTTCACGTGGTCCACGGTGCTGCGCAGCAGGCCTTTCTTGATGGGGAACCAGACCTTGAGGTCGTCGACCTCCAGCAGCGGCTCGCCGACCTCGGTCGCGGCGGGTTCGCCACGGGGCTCGGCGCTGAGCAATTCACAGGTGTAGGGATGTTGCGGGGCCTGGAACAAGGCTTCGCAGTCGGCCTGCTCGACGATCCGGCCACGTTGCATGACGCACACCCGGTGGGCGATCCGGCGCACCAGGTTGAGATCATGGCTGATCAGCAGCAGGGCCATGCCCAGGCGTGCCTGCAGCTCCTTGAGCAATTCGAGGATTTTCAGCTGCACCGTCACATCGAGGGCGGTGGTCGGTTCGTCGGCGATCAGCAGCTCCGGCTCATTGGCCAGGGCCATGGCGATCATCACACGCTGGCGCTGACCGCCTGAGAGCTCGTGTGGGAGGGCTTTGAGGCGCTTGTGTGGCTCGGGGATGCCCACCAGCTCCAGCAGCTCCAGGGTGCGTTTGGTGGCCACCTTGCCGGTCAGGCCCTTGTGAATGCCGAGCACTTCGTTGATCTGCTTCTCGATGGAGTGCAGCGGGTTCAGCGAGGTCATCGGCTCCTGGAAGATCATCGCGATGCGGTTGCCGCGGATGTGGCGGATGGTCTTCTCTTTCAGGGTCAGCAGGTCCTGCCCGGAATACTGGATCGTACCGCTGGGGTGGTGGGCCAGGGGGTAGGGCAGCAGGCGCAGGATCGAGTGCGCGGTGACCGACTTGCCCGAGCCGCTTTCGCCCACCAGGGCCAGGGTTTCGCCGCGGCGGATATCGAAGCTGAGGTTTTCCACCACCCGCTGGCGCTGCTCACCGACCACGAACTCCACCGAGAGGTCGCGCACTTCGATCAGATTGTCCTGATTCATCTTACTTCCTCGGGTCGAAGGCATCGCGAGCGGACTCGCCGATAAACACCAGCAGGCTGAGCATCAAGGCCAGCACGGCGAACGCGCTCATGCCCAGCCAGGGCGCCTGCAGATTGGATTTGCCCTGGGCCACCAGTTCGCCCAGGGACGGTGAGCCGGCGGGCAGGCCGAAGCCGAGGAAATCCAGGGCAGTCAGGGTGCCGATGGCGCCGGTGAGGATGAACGGCATGAAGGTCATGGTCGAGACCATGGCGTTGGGCAGGATATGGCGGAACATGATCGCGCCGTTCTGCATGCCCAGGGCTCGGGCCGCGCGGACATATTCCAGGTTGCGCCCGCGGAGGAACTCGGCGCGCACCACGTCCACCAGGCTCATCCAGGAAAACAGCAGCATGATCCCCAGCAGCCACCAGAAGTTCGGCTGGACGAAGCTGGCGAGGATGATCAGCAGGTAGAGCACCGGCAGCCCGGACCAGATTTCCAGGAAGCGCTGTCCGGCCAGGTCGACCCAGCCGCCATAGAAACCCTGCAAGGCGCCGGCGATCACGCCGATGATGGAGCTGAGCACGGTCAGGGTCAGGGCGAACAGCACCGAAATACGGAAGCCGTAGATCACCCGGGCGAGCACGTCGCGACCCTGGTCATCGGTGCCCAGCAGGTTGTCCGCTGAAGGCGGGGCCGGGGCCGGGACGCGCAGGTCGTAATTGATGCTCTGATAGCTGAACGGGATCGGCGCCCACAGGATCCAGGCATCCTTGGCCTTGAGCAGTTCGCGGATGTACGGGCTCTTGTAGTTGGCCTCCAGGGGGAACTCTCCACCGAAGGTGGTTTCCGGATAACGCTTGAGGGCCGGGAAATACCAGCCGTCGTCGTAGTGCACCAGCAGTGGCTTGTCATTGGCGATCAGTTCGGCGCCGAGGCTCAGGACGAACAGTACCAGGAACAGCCACAGCGACCACCAGCCGCGCTTGTTGGCCTTGAACCGTTCGAAACGTCGGCGATTGAGGGGGGATAACTGCATCTCAATGCTCCCGATGTTCGAAGTCGATCCGTGGATCGACCAGGGTGTAGGTAATGTCGCCGATCAGTTTCACCACCAGCCCCAGCAGGGTGAAGATGAACAGGGTGCCGAAGACGATCGGGTAGTCGCGGTTGATTGCCGCTTCGAAGCTCATCAGGCCCAGGCCGTCGAGGGAGAAGATCACTTCCACCAGCAGGGAGCCGGTGAAGAAGATGCCCATGAAGGCCGAGGGGAAACCGGCGATGACCAGCAGCATGGCGTTGCGGAACACGTGGCCATAGAGCACGCGGCGTTGGGTCAGGCCCTTGGCCTTGGCGGTGACCACGTACTGCTTGTTGATTTCATCGAGGAAGCTGTTCTTGGTCAGCAGGGTCATGGTGGCGAAGTTGCCGATGACCAGGGCGGTGACCGGCAGCGCCAGGTGCCAGAAGTAGTCGAGGACCTTGCCGCCGAGGCTCAGCTGATCGAAGTTGTTCGAGGTCAGGCCACGCAAGGGGAACCAGTTCAGGTAGCTGCCGCCGGCGAACACCACGATCAGCAGGATCGCGAACAGGAACGCCGGGATCGCATAACCGACGATGATCGCCGAACTGGTCCAGACATCGAAATGACTGCCGTGGCGGGTGGCCTTGGCAATGCCCAGGGGGATGGAGACCAGGTACATGATCAGGGTGCTCCAGAGCCCGAGGGAAATCGACACCGGCATTTTTTCCTTGATCAGGTCGACGACCTTGGCATCGCGGAAGAAGCTGTTGCCGAAGTCCAGGGTCGCGTAGTTCTTGATCATGATCCACAAGCGTTCCGGCGCCGACTTGTCGAAGCCGTACATGTGCTCGATTTCCTTGATCAGGGCCGGGTCCAGGCCCTGGGCGCCGCGATAGCTGGAGCCGGCCACCGAGACTTCGGCGCCGCCGCCGGCGATCCGGCTGGTGGCGCCTTCGAAGCCTTCGAGCTTGGCGATCATCTGCTCCACCGGCCCCCCCGGGGCGGCCTGGATGATCACGAAGTTGATCAGCAGGATGCCGAACAGGGTCGGGATGATCAGTAGCAGTCGGCGAAAAATATAGGCCAGCATCTTATTATTGCTCCGCACTCGTGCTGTCGGTTTGCAGCGTTACCGCCGGCTTGGCATCCGGCTTGATCCACCAGGTGTAGAGGCCGACATCGTAGGCCGGCGAGACTTTCGGGTGACCGATATGGTCCCAGTAGGCCACGCGCCAGGTCTTGATATGCCAGTTGGGGATCACGTAGAAGCCCCATTGCAGCACCCGGTCCAGGGCGCGGGCATGTTCCACCAGGCTCTGCCGGGAGTCGGAATCGATCAGCGCTTCCACCAGTTCATCCACCGCCGGGTCCTTGAGGCCCATGAGGTTGCGGCTACCGGGCTTGTCGGCGCTGGAAGACTTCCAGAATTCCCGTTGCTCGTTGCCCGGCGAGTTGGACTGCGGGAAGCTGCCGACGACCATGTCGAAGTCCCGCGAGCGCAGGCGGTTGATGTACTGGGAAACATCGACCCGGCGAATCACCAGGTCGATGCCGATATCGGCAAGGTTGCGCTTGAACGGCAGCAGCACCCGCTCGAATTCGGTCTGGGCCAGCAGGAACTCGATGCTCACCGGCTTGCCCTGGGTGTCGACCATCTTGTCGTCGACGATGCGCCAGCCGGCCTCCTGCAACAGTTGGTAGGCGCGGCGTTGCTGCGGGCGAATCATGCCGCTGGCGTCGCATACCGAGGGTTCGAAGGCCTGGGTGAAGACCTGTTCGGGAATCTTGCCCCGCAGCGGCTCGAGGATGGCCAACTGTGCGGCATCCGGCAGGCCGGTGGCGGCCATTTCCGAGTTTTCGAAGTAACTGCGGGTGCGGTGATAGGCGCCGTTGAACAACTGCTTGTTGGTCCACTCGAAGTCGAACAGCAGGCTCAGGGCCTCGCGTACGCGGATATCCTGGAACATCGGTTTGCGCAGGTTGTAGATAAAACCCTGCATGCCAGTCGGATTGCGATTGGGGATCTGCTCCTTGATCAGCCGACCCTGTGCGACCGCCGGGGTGTTGTAGGCGTTGGCCCAGTTCTTCGCGCTGACCTCCAGCCAGAAGTCGAACTGCCCGGCCTTGAGGGCTTCCAGGGCCACCGTGTTGTCACGGTAGTAATCCATGGCCATGACATCGAAGTTGTAGAAGCCGCGATTGATCGGCAGGTCCTTGGCCCAGTAGTCCTTGACCCGCTCATAACGTACCGAACGGCCGGCCTTGACCTCGGCAAGCTTGTACGGCCCGCTGCCGAGGGGGAATTCCAGATTGCCCTTGTTGAAGTCGCGGTCGGCCCACCAGTGCTTGGGCAGTACTGGCAACTGGCCGAGGATCAGCGGCAATTCACGGTTGGTGGTGCGCTTGAACTTGAACAGCACCCGCAACGGGTCTTCGGCGATGACTTCGTCGACGTCGGCGTAGTAGGTCCGGTACAGCGGGGCGCCATCCTTCATCAGGGTCTGGAAGCTGAACACCACGTCTTCGGCGCGCATCGGGTGGCCGTCGTGGAAGCGCGCTTCAGGGCGCAGGTAAAAGCGCACCCAGCTGTTGTCCGGGGCCTTTTCGATTTTTTCCGCCACCAACCCGTATTCGGTGAAGGGTTCATCCAGGCCCTGGCGCATCAGCGTGTCGTAGATCAGGTCGAGGCCGTCGGCCGGCACGCCCTTGGTGATAAACGGGTTGAGGCTGTCGAAACCGCCCATGGCCGACTGGCGGAAGGTGCCGCCCTTGGGCGCGTCGGGATTGACGTAGTCGACATGCTGGAAATCGGCCGGGTATTTCGGCGCTTCGTTGTACAGCGTCAGGGCATGTTGCGGAGCGGCGACGGCGAGGCCGGCCAGGGCGCTGAACAGCAGGCCGCTGACGGGCAGGAAGAGGACGCGCGAAAACATCATTGGGCTTTCTCCGAAGCTTTCATCCACCAGGCGCTCAGGCCCAGGGTGTACGGCGGCGTGGTGACGAAGGCGAACCGGTTGCGGTAGGCCAGGCGATGATAGTCAAGGTACCAGTTGGGAATCATGATGTGTTGCCAGAGCAGGACCCGGTCCAGGGCGCGACCGGCGGCCAGTTGCTCGTCGCGGGTGTGGGCCGCCAGCAGGGCTTCGAGCAGGTGGTCGACCACGGGGCTCGCGACCCCCGCGTAATTCTTGCTGCCCTTGACGCCGGCCTGGCTGGAATGGAAGTACTGCCACTGCTCGAGTCCCGGGCTGAGGTTCTGGTCCAGGGTCATCAGGATCATGTCGAAATCGAACTGGTCGAGACGTTGTTTGTACTGGGCACGATCCACTGTTCGCAGGCGGGCGTCTACACCTATGCTCGCGAGGTTTTCGACGTAGGGCTGGAGGATCCGTTCCAGGTTCGGGTTGACCAGCAGTATTTCAAAACGCAGGGGGTGGCCGTTCTTGTCCAGCAGGCGCTGGCCGTCGAGTTTCCAGCCGGCGTCGCCGAGCAGGGCGAGGGCGCGGCGCAGGGTCTCACGAGGGATACCGCGACCGTCGGTCTGCGGCAAGCTGAAGGGTTCGCTGAACAGGCGCGCCGGCAGTTGTTCGCGGTAAGGCGCCAGCAGCAACCATTCCTGCCCGGCCGGAACCCCGCTGGCGGAAAACTCGCTGTTGGGATAGAAACTCATGGCCCGCTGGTAGGCGCCGCCGAACAGGGTGCGGTTGGTCCATTCGAAGTCGAACATCAGGCCGAGGGCTTCGCGCACCTTGTCCTGGGCAAAGCTGGCACGGCGGCTGTTCATGAACAGGCCCTGGGTCTGGGTCGGGATCCGGTGGGGGATCTGGGTCTGGATCACCTCACCTCGATCAACGGCGGGGAAGTGGTAGCCGTTGGCCCAGTTCTTGGCCTGGTGTTCGATATAGATATCGAACTCACCGGCCTTGAAGGCTTCGAAGGCGACGTCGCTGTCGCGATAGAATTCCACCTCGACGCGGTCGAAATTGTATTTGCCGCGATTGACCGGAAGGTTTTCGCCCCACCAGTTTTTCACCCGTTCAAAGACCAGCTGGCGCCCCGGTTGCACCTTGCTGATGCGATAGGGACCGCTGCCCAGTGGCGGCTCGAAGGTGGTGGCGGTGAAGTCGCGACCTTGCCAATAGTGTTGCGCCAGCACCGGCAGTTCACCGAGGCGCAGGATCAGCAGCGGATTGCCCGAGCGCTTGAAAACGAAGCGGATCCGCTGGGGCGTGAGCACGTCGACCCGTGCGACTTCCTGCAGGCTGGTGCGGTATTGCGGATGGCCTTCCTTGAGCAGCAGGCGATAGGAGAAGGCTACGTCGTAGGCGGTAATCGGCGTGCCGTCGTGGAACCGCGCTTCGGGCCGCAGGTTGAACACCACCCAACTGCGGTCCTCGCTGTACTCCACCGATTGGGCGATCAGCCCGTAGCTGGCGTTCGGCTCATCCCCCGAGGGTGCGTACTGGCCGGTGCCGGCCATCAGGGTGGCGTTGAGCTCGTTGACACCGTACTGCAGGAAGTTGGGCGTGCTGACCGGGCTGGTGCCCTTGAAGGTGTAGGGGTTGAGGGTGTCGAAGGTGCCGAACGCCATCACCCGCAAGGTGCCGCCTTTGGGCGCGTCGGGGTTGACCCAGTCGAAGTGGGTGAACCTGGCGGGGTACTTGAGCGTGCCGAACTGCGCATAACCGTGGCTTTCGCTGATCGTCGCGCTTGCGGGAGAGCTCAATGCCAGGCTGATGAACAGCAGGAGGAGGGGACGCGTCAAGGCAGAGATCCGATCCAGGCGGCTTGGGCTGCAGGACCAGTACCTTAACAGCTTGTATCGGGTGGAAAAAGGCGCGCCGGAAGAGGCGCAATCCCCTTGTGAATGTCAGGTTGGAAATCTGGGCTTGCAGGCGACGCCGAACCTGTAGGAGCAGGGCTTGCCCGCGAAGCTTCTGGCGGTTTCAAGGCCGCCTTCGCGGGCAAGCCCTGCTCCTACAGGTGCGTGATGTTTTCGCGGTCGTTGGCGGTTAGCGCGGCTGGGAAACCGTAAGGATCTGCCCTGGCTTCAGGGCCTGGCCGGTGCGCGGGTTGAGGCGCTTGAGGTGCTGCATCTCGACGTTGAAACGCTTGGCGACGATATACAGCGAATCGCCTTTCTGCACCTTGTAGGTGGTGGCGGCCTTCTTGCTCGCCACGGCCTTGACGTTGTCCTGCATGACCAGGGTCTGGCCGACCTTGAGATGGTGCCCGGAAAGCTTGTTCCAGTGTTGCAGGTCCTTGACGTCGACCCGGTTGGCCTTGGCGATCGAGGTCAGGTTGTCGCCGGTCCTCACCTTGTAGCGGCGGGTCAGGCGTGCCGGTGGATTGCCGGCGAGGGATTCGAAGACCGGCTTCCTCGGCCTCAGGCTGATCAGCTCTTCGGGTTTCATCCGCGACAGGCTGGCGGTCAGCAGTTGCGCCTTGGAACTGGGCACCAGCAGGTGCTGCGGGCCGTCCATCGTGGCTTTCTGCTTGAACGCCGGGTTGAGCTGGATCATCTCGTCTTCGTCGATCTCGGCCAGGGCCGCGACCCGGCTGAGGTCCATGGGCTGGTTGATTTCGACGGTGGCGAAATACGGTTCGTTGGCAATCGGACTCAGGTTCACGCCGTAGGCTTCGGGGGCCAGGACCACCTGCGACAGGGCCAGCAGCTTGGGCACGTAGTCGCGGGTTTCCTGAGGCAGCGGCAAGTTCCAGTAGTCGGTGGGCAGGCCGAGCTTTTCATTGCGCTCGATGGCCCGGCTGACCGTGCCTTCGCCGGCATTGTAGGCTGCCAGGGCCAGCAGCCAGTCGCCGTTGAACATGTCGTGCAGGCGGGTCAGGTAGTTCATCGCCGCGATGGTCGAGGCGGTGATGTCCTTGCGCCCGTCGTAGAAACGGTCCTGGCGCAGGTTGAAATAACGCCCGGTGGATGGAATGAACTGCCACAGGCCGACGGCATCGGCACGGGAGTAGGCCATCGGGTTGTAGGCGCTTTCGATCACCGGCAGGAGTGCCAGCTCCAGCGGCATGTTGCGTTCTTCCAGGCGCTCGACGATGTAATGAATGTAGAGGCTGCCGCGCGAGCTGGCGTTTTCCAGGAACTCCGGGTTACTGGCGAACCACAGGCGCTGTTGTTCGATGCGCGGGTTCACACCCAGGCCGTCCTGCAACTGGAAGCCCTGGCGCATGCGTTCCCAGACGTCCTGGGGCGGCGTGTGCTTGGCCTTTTCGCTGAGCCAGATCGGTTTCTGCTTGATCCGGGCGCTGAGATTCGGGGTCGGTTCGGTGTTGCTGTCCACGGGGGTATGGAGGCTCGAACAGCCCGCCAGGGCGGCGGACACAGCCACGGCAACAGCTTGAGCTAATCGCGTCAATGCGTCTGAATGGGTGGGTTTTCGGTTGGATGACGACATTGGCTGGAAGTGAGTTCCGGGCGAAAATGTCGGGCGATTCTAGAAAGCGCTCAGGGTGCGGTCAACCATTCAGATTTTTAGTGTTGACCGCACCTCGATCAGAAGCTGTCTTTCCAGCGGCGCAGAGCCGCAAAAACCTCACTCGGCGAGCCGTTGTCGAGGCCGTTCCGTTCGTCTGCTTTTTCTTTAACAGATGTTTCGCCGACCCGCAGAAATGGGTTGGTCTTCAATTCCAGGGCCAGATTCGATGGCAGGCTGATACGTCCCTCGGACCGCCATTGGCTGACCTGCGCCATCCGTTCGGCAATGTCCGGATTCTGTGGCTCCACCGCCTGGGCAAAACGCAGGTTGCTCAGGGTGTACTCGTGGGTGCAGTACACGCCGGTAGTCGCCGGCAGGGCCGCCAGCCGGCTGAGGGAGTGGTGCATCTGTTCCGGCGTGCCTTCGAACAGGCGGCCACAGCCGGCGGCGAACAGCGTGTCGCCGCAGAACAGCAATGGGCGCGCGGCATCGTCATGGTAGAAAGCGATATGCCCCAGGGTATGACCGGGCACGGCGAACACCTGGAACTCGAGGCCGAGTACCGTCACGCTGTCGTTGTCGTTCAGCGCCAGGTCGCGGGCCGGGATGTTTTCGCTGGCCGGCCCGAGTACGCGGGCACCGCTGGCCTGTTTCAGGCGTTCGACACCGCCGACATGGTCGTGATGGTGATGGGTGACCAGGATGTCCTCGAGTTGCCAGCCCGGATGCTGCTCCAGCCAGGCCAGCACCGGCCCGGCATCGCCCGGGTCGACCACGGCGCAGCGGCGGCGGGCGGTATCCTGTAACAACCAGATGTAGTTGTCGGTGAAGGCGGGCAGCGCGTCGATCTGTATCATGGTGCAATTCCCAAGCGCAAAACAATGGCGCATCTTAGTGCTTGTAAAGCACTTGTGGCGAGTTGGAGAAGGCAATGACCGATAAAGCGTTCGCTCAGGCTGATCCTGACTGGCTGGCACTGATCAGCGCGGCCCGTGACTGGCTGTCCGGCCCCCTCGGGCAACTGCTGCTCAACGAGGAACGGCAGATGCTCGAGGACGAGCTGGGGCGGTATTTCGGCGGTTACCTGGTGCATTACGGCCCCTCGGCCGAAGCCCCGCCGCAGGCCGGCCAGGTGCGCCGCAATGTGCGCCTCGGCGCGCCGCTGCCGGGGGTGGAGATCGTCTGCGAGGAGCAGGCCTGGCCGCTGAGCGAACATGCCGCCGATGTGGTGGTATTGCAGCACGGCCTGGATTTCTGCCTGTCGCCCCATGGCCTGCTGCGCGAGGCCGCCGCCGCCGTACGTCCCGGCGGGCACTTGCTGATCCTCGGCATCAACCCCTGGAGCGCCTGGGGACTGCGCCATGTATTCGCCCATGACGCGCTGCGCCAGGCCCGCTGCATTTCGCCCTCGCGGGTGGCCGACTGGCTCAACCTGCTGGGCTTCGCGCTGGAGAAACGCCGCTTCGGATGCTATCGTCCGCCGCTGGCGTCGGCCGCCTGGCAAGCGCGGCTGGCGGGCTGGGAGCGGGTCGCCGGTGGCTGGCAGCTGTCGGGCGGCGGCTTCTATCTGCTGGTCGCGCGCAAGATCGTGGTCGGCCTGCGACCCGTGCGCCAGGTACGCCGCGAACCGGTCGGCAAGCTGGTACCGCTGCCGATGGCCAAGGTCAACCGGCGCCAAAGCGAAGAGTAAGCATTTTTTTCCTTGAGGGTCGAGCGTGCTCGGCCCGGGATGCGTCGGTCAGTTACCGGCGCGCCACGGGGTCATTTTCGATGGAAAGGTTGTAATGAGCGATACAGTTGAACTCTTCACCGACGGTGCCTGCAAGGGCAATCCCGGCCCTGGCGGCTGGGGCGCGTTGCTGGTCTGCAAGGGCATCGAGAAAGAACTCTGGGGCGGCGAAGCCAACACCACCAACAACCGCATGGAGCTGATGGGGGCGATTCGTGGCCTCGAAGAACTCAAGCGTCCCTGCGAAGTGTTGCTGGTGACCGACTCGCAGTACGTGATGAAAGGCATCACCGAGTGGATGGTCAACTGGAAGAAACGCGGTTGGAAGACCGCGGCCAAGGAACCGGTGAAGAACGCCGACCTGTGGCAGTTGCTCGACGAGCAGGTCAGCCGGCACACGGTGAAATGGAAGTGGGTCCGCGGGCATATCGGCCATCATGGCAACGAACGTGCCGACCAGTTGGCCAACCGTGGCGTGGATGAAATACGGGGGATCAAACATGCGTAGCGTGGTGCTCGATACCGAAACCACCGGTATGCCGGTCACCGACGGCCACCGGATCGTCGAGATCGGTTGTGTCGAACTGATCGGCCGCCGCCTCACCGGCCGGCATTTTCACGTTTACCTGCAACCGGACCGCGAAAGTGATGAAGGCGCCATTGGCGTCCACGGCATCACCAACGAATTCCTGGTGGGCAAGCCGCGTTTTGCCGAGGTGGCCGAGGAGTTCTTCGAATTCATCCAGGGCGCCCAGCTGATCATCCACAACGCGGCGTTCGACGTGGGCTTCATCAACAACGAATTCGCCTTGATCGGTCAGCAGGACCGCGCGGACATCACCCGCCACTGCAGCATCCTCGATACCCTGATGATGGCCCGGGAACGGCACCCGGGGCAGCGCAACAGCCTTGATGCCCTGTGCAAGCGCTACGGCGTCGACAACTCCGGCCGCGAACTGCACGGCGCCTTGCTCGACTCGGAGATTCTCGCCGACGTCTACCTGACCATGACCGGTGGCCAGACCAGCCTGTCCCTGGCCGGCAACGCCACCGATGGCAACGGTTCCGGTGAGGGCTCGGGCAACCAGGCCAGCGAAATCCGCCGCCTGCCGGCCGATCGCCAGCCGGCGCGGATCATTCGTGCCAGTGAAAGCGACCTGGCCGAACACCTGGCGCGTCTCGAGGCCATTGCCAAGTCCGCCGGCGCCCCGGCGCTCTGGACCCAACTGGCCGAGGCCGACGCGCAACGCCACTGAGACTTGCGGATGATCTTTTGTGCAGCGGCGATTGACCTTCTAAGCTGAAGGGGCCGGTGCAGCGAGGCTCACTGTCCGGGGATTGGATGTCCCCGGACAGGAGCTCGACGTTTCTCCTCCCGATCGTGCACCGTGACATCAAGGCTTGAGGATGGTTGGCCCAATGCATTTAGTCACGAACCCGAAGTATCCCGAGGTATCGGTCCGTGTGGCTGACGCTGGTTTCTCCGAGTACATCTGGGGCAGCGATTTCAGCTTTCAGGTCAAGGCCCATGGCTTGGCCGAGATCGGCAAGCGGGTCGATCAATGGCCACTGGTCCCGGTGGCGCCTTATCGCAAGTGTTATGGCATCGATCCCGAGGAGTTCGCCAGCTACCGCGCGGCGGTGGACAGCGAAATCTTCATGGCCTATCTGGACGGCCGCGCGGTCGGTCATGTGGTGGTCAGCACCAACTGGAACGGCTTTGCCCATGTCGACGAGCTGGCGGTCGACGCCTCGGCGCGACGCCATGGGGTGGCCCGGGCGCTGCTGGATGTGGTGCGTTTCTGGAGCCACAAGAAGAACCTGCCGGGGATCATGCTGGAAACCCAGAACAACAACCTGGGCGCCTGCCGCCTGTACGAACGCTGCGGTTATGTCCTGGGCGGGATCGATCATCTGCGTTATCGCGGGATCGATGCGCAGACCGCGGAGGTGGCGGTCTTCTGGTACCTGTTGTTTGCCGGACAGCCCTGACGGGGCGGTGGCTCAGAGCAGCATCGCGGTGGCTTTCTCGCCGACGATTTCCAGCAGGGCCTTCAAGGCGGCGCCCGGTTCGCGCTCCTTGAGGGTCAGGGCGTACAGGGTGACGCCGATGGCCGGTGACACCGGGCAGACATCCAGGCCGCCAGCCCTGGCCCCGACGGCCGTGAACGGGTCGACAATCGCCAAACCTTCGCCGGCTTCGACCATGCTGCGCATCATCTGGTAGGTCTGTACCCGCGTCTGCACCTGGGGCGCCGGTCTCAGGGCCTGCAGCTTGCTGTCGAGCATCAGGCTCAGGGTGTCCTGCTCTTCCAGGCCGACCATCGATTGCCCGGCCAACTCCTGCAGGGCGATGTATTTCTGTTTGGGTTGCAGCCAGCCATGGGGCGCGAGCAATTGCAGCTTGCCCTCGGCCAGGGCCTGGGCGTGGATCTGTGGATGATCGGGGTTGTGCAGGCTCAGGCCCAGTTCGACCTCCCTGAGCAGCAGATCGCGGACGATCTCGCGGGTGTGCTGGCTGGCGAGGGTGCAGGGGGTTTCGCGAAAGCGTCGGCGCAAGGCCGCCAGGCTCTGGGGCAGTAGTTGCTGGGCCAGGGTAGGTGTGCAGACCACCCGCAAGGCGGGGTCCTGATGCTGACGCAGGCTGCCGGCCAGTCGCCGTAGCGGTTCCACTTCCGCGTACAGGCGGTGCAGCAGGGGTTGCAGCTCGCGGGTCTCACGGGTCGCCTGCATCCGCCCGCGCACGCTGGCGAACAGCAGGAAACCCAGCTGCTGCTCGGCATCCTGCAGAGTAGCGCTGACGGTGGCCGCTGGCAGCTGCAGCAACTCGGCGGCGGTGCCGAGATTGCCGGTCTGCAGGAGGGCCTGGATTACTTCGATATGGCGTAAACGCATGCTTGAAGTCCGTGTCCAGCCGGGAGGGAATCAGTGGGCTGATCCTAACTCAAGTCTGCGCACATGACTTCAGGTGGCTGCTGCGCCTGTTGTCCCAGGTCAGGAAGCGGTCGATGTCTCGGGTTCACGGGTGAGCGTGATCCCGGATTGAACCAGCTGGAATGAATTGTGGTCGATTTTGTTAACGCGATCGCCAATGGCCAGTTTATAGGTGGTGACAGGCTCCGTGCCGGCCAGGCCTTCGGCTGAAGGCGTGGATTCCTGGAATTCATGCACGGAATAGACGCGACCTTCCGCATCCCTGGCATGAAATTGTCCGACGAGTACTGCGGCCATCTGTTTAGAACCTCTGGAAATGAACACCCGATTTGCGGCTCAGTAGACCGTGGTTTGGCGGGGGAAGTTTTGCGTGGTGGAAAATATAGTCGCTCTACTCTACAGGCTCCGGGGCATCGATGGGGAAAGCAGTGGACTGACGGGAGAAAAACGTCGGGACAATGGCGCCCGATCATCTATAACTACTGTTCCTTCGCACAGATAGTCGAGAGTTCTCATGAGCAACGTCTACAAGGTCGCTGTCCTGGTTGGCAGCTTGAGAAAACAATCCATCAACCGCAAGGTGGCCCTGGCCCTGGCCGAGCTGGCGCCGGCGAACCTGAAGCTGGTGATTATCGAGATCGGCGATCTGCCGCTTTACAGCGAGGACATCGATACCGACGCGCCGCCGGCGGCCTACAAGGCTTTTCGCGAAAAGGTCCGGGCCACCGACGCGGTGCTGTTCGTCACCCCGGAATACAACCGCTCGGTGCCCGGCGTCCTGAAAAACGCTATCGACGTCGGTTCCCGGCCTTATGGCAAAAGTGTCTGGAGCGGCAAGCCGGGGGCGGTGATCAGTGCCTCGCCGGGAGCGATCGGTGGCTTTGGCGCCAATCACCATCTGCGCCAGTCCCTGGTGTTCCTCGATGTGCCGTGCATGCAACAGCCGGAAGCTTATCTGAGCGGTGCGGGCAGTGCGTTCGACGAGGCGGGCCACCTGTCCGAGTCGGTCAAACCCTTCCTGCAGGGCTTTATCAATGCCTATGGGCACTGGGTTGAGCGCAACAAAAAGGTCTAGAGCGGATTTTCCAGGCGCTGACGGATCAGCCCCTGGGTTTCCCGCAGCCAGGCCTCAATCTGTGCCGCCGACAATTGCGCGGTGATGCAGTAACGCCGCCCACCCCAGACCAGCACCAGCCAGGCATCGATGGCCTCGTCCGAAGGTCTGGAGGCGAGGTCGGTGCAGGCGTCGAAGGCCTCCCGCCATTTCTGTGACAGTTCCTGGAATACCCGTTGATGGTGCTTGGGCTCGGCGATCTGATGTTCGAGCATCAGCAGCGGGTAGTCGAACAGCGGCTGTTCAGGGCTTGCCGGATGACCGCTGAGCTGTACCAGTCGTTCGACCCGTGCCTGCCAACCCAGGCCTGCGGCGCGGATCACCTGATCATCGAGCTGGCACAGCAAACGCTCGACGCTATGGCGAACATAACCGGAGAGCAGCGCGGCCTTGCTCGGGAAATAGTCGTACAGCGTACCGATGGCCACCCCGGCTTCCAGGGCGACCGCGCGGGTGGTCAGGGCCGGCCAGCCGCTGCGTTGCCAAATCCGAACAAAGGCTTCGTAAATGGCCTCGACGGTGAATATCGCCCGGGCCTGGCTGGGCCGCTTGAGCGGCTTGGCGCGGGGCTTGAGGCTGTTTGCGGCCGGCTTGCCGGCGTTTCCGAACCCGTTCTTCATGGTCTGCCATTAAGCTGGTTCCATCCCGCAATCGTCGCAGAGAGGAGTCTGATTATGCCAAGTGCCAGCACGGTAACACGACTGATTACCCGCAAGAACGACCTCGACCAGAGCCGGATCGAAACGCAGGAGCGTGCCCTGGTGGCGGGTCCCGGCGAGGCGATCCTCAAGGTCGAACGTTGCTCCCTGACGACCAACAACATTACCTACGCCGCCTATGGCGACTCGATGAACTACTGGGGTTTTTTTCCTACCGGGGAGGCGGAGTGGGGGCATATACCGGTATGGGGCTTTGCCGATGTGCTGGTGTCGAATGTAGACGGGGTAGCGGTGGGTGAGCGCTTCTACGGTTACTTTCCGATGGCCAGCCATCTGTGGATGAAGCCGGAACGGGTGACCGAGCGGGGTTTTTATGACGCCGCCGAGCACCGCAAGGACCTGACCTCGGCCTACAACCAGTACACCCGTTGCAGCTGGGACCCTTACTACAGCGCGGACACCGAGGATTTGCAGATCCTGCTCAAGCCGCTGTTCCTGACTTCGGCGATGCTTGCCGACTTCCTCCGGGACAACCAGTTCTTCGGCGCCACGCGCCTGGTGTTTTCCAGTGCGTCGAGCAAGACCGCCTTTGGTACTGCGGTGTGTCTGGAGGGGCGGCCCGAGTTGACCCGTGTGGCGTTGACGTCGTCGGCCAACCGGGCGTTTGTCGCCGAGTTGGGCTGTTATGAACAGACCCTGGCCTACGATGAACTGGGCTCGTTGGACACTGATCAGCCGACGCTGTATGTGGACTTTTCCGGTGATCTGGCGCTGCGTGATCGAGTGCATCAGCGCCTGGGCCGGCGGTTGCTCTACAGCTGCTTCGCCGGCTCCGCGCAAACCACGGACGAGGCCCGGCTCACGGCGATCGAAGGGCCGCAGCCGGTGTTCTTCTTTGCACCGATCCAGATCCGCAAACGTAACGCCGAATGGGGGCCGGAACGGGTCAGCCAGTACATCGGCGAGGGCCTGCAGCGGTTCTACCGGACGGTGAGCGAAGGGCCGGCGCCGCTGCTGGAGGTGGTCGTGGATGAAGGCTACGAGGCCGCCCGGCAGTTGGTCTCACGCCTCTATCACGGGCAGGTGCCGCCGACCCAGGGCAATATCATCAAGCTCTGAAGCCCCGTATCAGTTGCCCTGCGGCATTTCACCCTTCGCCAGGCGCTTGTTGATGTCGACGATCACCTGCGGCAGGTCATTGAGGGTGTCGATCAGGTAGTGTGGCCGGGAGCCGGCGAACAGTGCGTGGATGCGCTGGCGCTCGGCGTCCAGGGTCGCCCGGTCGAGGTCGCGGTACTGCTCGTAGGTCAGCCCCAGCGCATTGCCCGAACACACCAGGGCGACGGTCCACATGCCGGCCCGGCGGCCTTCGAGGATCCCCGGCACCGTGTCGTCGACCTTGACGCAGGCGGCGACATCGTCGATGCCCAGGGCGATCACGTTGGCCAGGGCCTGGGCCGGCCACGGGCGACCGTTCGGCACCTCGTCGGTGGCCACTACATGGTCGGCGACATAACCGTTGCGGGCGGCCAGGGCCACGACCTTCTCCATGACCCGGGCCGGATAACCCGAGCACGAACCGATCTTCAGGCCCTGCTGGCGTAGTGCGGTGATGGTTTCCAGGGCACCGGGAATCAGCGCCGAGTGTTCGGCGATCTTCTCGATCTGCAGGGGCATGAAGCGCTCGTAGATGGCGGTGACGTCCTCATCGCTCGGCGCGCGGCCGAAGGCCTTGCGGTAGCGTTCGGTGATTGCCGGTTGATCGCACAGCGTGCGGATATGGTCCCATTTGCCCATGCCCATGGGGCCACGGGCTTCTTCGATGGAAACTTGCACGTCGAACTCGGCGAAGGCCTCGACAAAGATCTGGGTCGGGGCGAACGAACCGAAATCGACGACGGTGCCGGCCCAGTCGAGAATCGCGGCTTGCAGTTGGGTGGGGTTGCGGTAGTTCATGTCGATCAGCCTTGAATACGATGAGATAGAAAAGAGAGGCGCGCTTTTGCGTTTCTAGATATCCAGCACTTCCATTTCCCGCAGGACCTCTGCGATAGCGGCAACCGCCGCCTGCATATCGCTGCGCCCGACCTTGCCGATACAGCCCACGCGAAAGGTCTCGACCCGGGTCAGCTTGCCCGGATAAAGAATGAAACCCTTGGCCTTGACCCGTTCGTAGAACGCCTTGAACTGGTAGCGCGGATCTTTCGGTGCATGGAAGGTCACGATGATCGGCGCCTGGATCGCCGCAGGCAGGAAACTGCGCAAGCCGAGCCCGGCCATTTCTTCCAGCAGCACCTGGCAGTTGTCGGCATAACGGCCGAGACGGGCGGGCAGGCCACCTTCTTCGTGGTACTGCACCAGCGCCTCGTGCAGCGCCGCGACCACATGGGTCGGCGGGGTGAAACGCCATTGGCCGGTCTTGGCCATATAGGCGTGCTGATCGTGCAAATCCATCGCCAGCGAATGGGAGTTGCCGGCGGCCGCGGCCAGCGTTTCCTTGCGGGCCAAGACAAAACCCATCCCGGGCACGCCCTCCAGGCATTTGCCCGAGGCGGCGATCAGCGCATCGAACGGCACCTGGCGAGCGTCGATGGGTAGGGCGCCGAACGAGCTCATGGCGTCGATGATCAGGCGTTTGCCGTGACGCGCGACCACCTCGGCGATGTCCGCCAGCGGATTGAGGATGCCGGTGCTGGTCTCGCAATGAATCAGCGCGACATGACTGACGGTCGGATCGGCCAGCAGCAAGTGCTCGACATCAATGGCGGTGGTCGGCTGGTCCTCGGCGGTTTCGAAGGTGCTGAACGAACGGCCGAGCACTGCGCAGATCTTCGCCAGGCGCTGGCCGTAGGCGCCGTTGATCAGCACCAGGACTTTCCCGTCCCGTGGCACCAGTGTGCCGATGGCCGCCTCCACGGCAAAGGTGCCGCTGCCTTGCAAGGGCACGCAATAGTGGCTGTCGGCACCGTTGACGATTGCCAGCAGTTGCTCGCAAAGGCTCGCCGTCAGCTGGTTGAAGCCCTCATCCCAGGAGCCCCAGTCCTGGCTCATCGCCTGGCGGGTGCGGGCTGAGGTGGTCAGTGGACCCGGGGTGAGCAGGAGGGGAGCGGCAGTACGCATGCTGGTTTCTCGCGGCGGGGATCGTTGACGGGATACAGGGCATAAATTGCAGTTTGGCTTGTCATCAATCAAATTGTTTGTTGTTATGCGAGCTATCAGTGAGGCCGATAGCCATGAACCTGTTCCAACTGCGCGCATTCGATGCCGTGGCCCGCGAGGGTAGTTTTACCCGTGCCGCGGCCCGGTTGTTCATCAGCCAGCCAGCCGTGACCGGACATATCAAGGCCCTGGAAGAGCACTACCAGGTCACCTTGCTCAGGCGCACCGCGCGACGGGTGGAGCTGACCGCCGAGGGCACCCGGCTGGCGGCGATTACCCGGGCCATGTTCGGCCTGGTCGAGGAAGCCCAGGCCATGCTCGAAGCCAATCGACAGCTGTTGACCGGACGTCTGGAGATTGCCGCCGACGGGCCGCATATGGTCATGCCGATGCTCGCCCGGCTGCGGGCGCGCTACCCGGGGATTACCGTCAACCTGAGGTTGGGCAATGCCCAGGAAACCCTGGCGGCGCTGTTGTCCGAGCATGCCGATGTGGCGGTGCTGACCGAGGTCGAGCCACGCAAGGGCCTGTACCTGCAACCGCTGAGCGAGTCACGGATCTGTGCGCTGGTGCCCCAGGGGCATCCGTGGCTGGCCGAACCGCAGGGCATTGCCCTGGAGCAACTGGACCAGGTGATCATGGTGCTGCGTGAGCCGAGCTCGATCACCCGGCGCACCTTCGACCAGGCCTGTGCCCAGGCTGCCGTGAATCCGCGGGTACTGCTGGAGCTGGACAGCCGCGAGGCGGTGACCGAAGCGGTGGCCGCGAAGCTGGGGGTGGGCATCGTCTCGTCGTTGGAAGTCAGTCCTGACCCCCGGGTACGGGCGTTGCCGATCAATGGTGACGGCCTCGGCAACCGGCACCAGATCGGTTGCCTGGAGCGCCGCAAGGAACTGCGGCTGATTCAGGCATTCCTTGGGCTGGTGCCGGAAACGCTGGAGGCATTCAAGCCATCCTGAAGAAAGGCCTGGCGCTGGCGCAGGCTCCAGTGCTGCTGGATGTACGCATGCAGGGCCACGCATTGTCCGGGGTAGAGCAGCCACAGCTGTTCCGGCGTGGCCGCCAACTCCAGGGCCAGTCGCCGTCTGCCGGCGGAACTCAGCAGGGCGGCGCCACGGCTGTCACTGCGGCCTTCCAGCAGGATGTCATCGCGACCCAGGCGCGCCAGTTCCTTGAGCCCGGGCCGGGGCATTCGCACGACGTACCAGATGTTTTCGCATAGGCAGCGGGCGGCGGCTGTCGATGGTTCACAGGGTTGCTCATACAGATAGAACTCCCCGGGGTCATCGTCCGGCACGCCGCCGCTGTCCTGTCCCTCCCACGGTACAGCGGCACCGGGAGGTTTGTCGGCCAGGGGCGGCGGGTCAAAGGTGGCGTACAGGTCCCGATCGTTGAGAAAACCACAGATCACCGGTTGGTCCCGCTCGTTCTCGACAAAGTCGATCAGCACCTGGCTGCCGACCCGTGGGGGCTGGCTTTGCACGACCCCGGGCGATACCCAGCAGCCCGGCGCGCAGTCCGCGGGCTGGACGCTGTTCGGCAATTGCACCCGCAGGCGTCCCTGGGCATCCGGCCGGGCGGTGCCGGCGTGTGTACCCAGGACCGTGCCGATCTGATACCCCAGAGCCGCCGGGCGTTTTTCCCGTAAGGAGGGGCGAAACGGCGTGGCCCAGGGGATGGCCCTGAAGTGATTGCTGTAGCCGTCGCTGAAACACTCGTCATGCGGGCCGTCGTCCTCCTCGATACTGAAGGCATCGACGGGATATCGGTCCAGGCACTGTTCGCCCAGATGCTGCACCTCGGTGATCAGCCATTGATCGTTGAGTGCCTGCCGTGGATGGCCGCCGATCCGCCGGACTTCGCCGCTGCGCAGGCTGTCCAGGTTGCTGTAGCCCTGGATCTGGCGTTGTTCGCAGCGCAGCCGTTCGAGAGTGCGCTGGCTGCGTTGCTGCTCGTGGCGCTGGCGCTCTGTGGGGCTGGCGGTGTGCAGGCCATAGGCGTTGGTCTGGTTGGCGGCGCCGTCGTCGGGCGCTTGCAGCGGCCATGCGCAAGCATGCCCGGGCAGTCGGCTGTCATGGCTGGCGAGCATCTGGTGACGCTCGTAGAGTTGGCTGATAAAGGCCTGTTCCAGTCCCGCGGCACTGTCGTGACAAGGCACGACACCGGCCCGCTCGGGAAAGCTTTGCGGGTCTTCGGCGAATACCAGGACATGTCGGTGCGGCGCCTGTTCGAAGTGATAGTGGATGCCTTCTTCCTCGCACAGCCGGTTCAGCAACTGCAGGTCGTTTTCATCCTGTTGCAGGCACAGGGCCCGGCGCGGGTACAGGCCACGCTCGAGCTCGAAGCGGTAATCGGCGGCCTCCAGGTCGTGGGCTTCAAGCAGCCGCAGGAGAATCGCCGGTACGCTCAGGTCGCAGAAGGCCCGGCGTCGTGGGCAACGTGCCAGGGCTTGCAGGCGGGGCATCAACACCACCTGGTAATGACAGAGTCGTGGCTCCAGGTAGCGGCTGCTGATCTCCTCAATGATCCCGTGCCAGCTGGCCTGCCCGTGGCCCAGACTCAACAGGGCCGGGCGATGCAGCAGGGGCTCGAGGTCCAGGGCGGTGTCGCCCAGCAGTTCCATTTCGAAGCGAAAGGGTTCGTTCAAGGCCTCGCGGCCCTTGAAGCGGATGACCGGCAAGGGGTCAGGGAGCAGGCCGATGCTCAGTGAGATCTGTCGTTCCTTGTCCTGAGGCATTTCGTCTCTTCTCCACGGATTTGCGGCAGAGGGTACGAAAAGCCGTGGGCGCATGGACACCGCAAAACGATGTTTGGGAAATTGCCTACGAACATCAGGGTAGAGTCGTAATCTTCGTCAGGTTTTGGTCGATTGGCGGGGACTGGCCGTATAAACTGGGCGGCAAAGCGTCGGCCAATAAATGTCACGACGCCTCTGATCGAGAGAGTGAGTAATGGGCGCACAGTGGAAGGTTAAACACAAAGAAGCGGCGGCCAACGCCAAGGGCAAGATTTTTGGCAAGCTGGTCAAGGAAATCACCATCGCCGCGCGCAACGGTGCGGACGTTTCCACCAACGCACACCTGCGTCTGGTGGTCGAGCAGGCGAAAAAGGCCTCGATGCCCCGCGAGACCCTGGAACGCGCCATCAAGAAAGGCTCGGGCCAACTGGGCGAAACCGTTCAGTATCACCGCGTGACCTACGAAGGCTTCGCCCCGCACCAGGTGCCGCTGATCGTTGAATGCGTCACCGACAACATCAACCGCACCGTCGCGGAAATCCGCGTGGCGTTCCGCAAGGGTCAACTGGGTGCGTCGGGCTCGGTGTCCTGGGACTTCAACCATGTCGGCCTGATCGAAGCCTCTCCGGACAGCCCGGATGCGGACCCGGAAATGGCGGCGATCGAAGCCGGCGCCCAGGATTTCGAGCCGGGTGAAGAGGGCGCGACCCTGTTCCTCACCGAGCCGACCGATCTCGATGCGGTGCAGAAAGCCCTGCCGGAGCAAGGTTTCACCGTGTTGTCGGCCAAGCTGGGTTACCAGGCGAAGAACCCGGTCAGCGGCCTGAGCGACGAGCAGATGGCTGAAGTCGAAGCCTTCCTCGAAGGCCTGGACAACCACGACGACGTGCAAGACATGTTTGTCGGCCTGGCGGGCTGATCCCAGCGTACCGCAGGAGCCGGCTTCGAGGGCCTCATCGCCAGCAAGCCGGCTCCTGCAAGTCCGTGTTTCACCGCAAGCTATCGCCGAGCCCGGCCCTGTAGGAGCCGGCTTGCTGGCGATGGCGGCCTGAGCGGCGCTGCCAGTCTCCAGAGATTGTTCGCTGTTACTACAGCAAATCCGCGCAGATCGCCTCGAACCCCGGGCGAGCCAGCACATCCGGCTGGATGCAGCGCAGCTGCAGGTCCTTGAGCGATTCAAGCACGCGCGGCTCCATCTCCCCGTCGATCCGCTCCAGCAACTCGCCGAGCAGAATCCCGAATGCACGCACCTCGATCCGTTGCAGCGCGCGGGTTTCCAGGCTGTCGGTCGGTGCATGGAATGACGCGGCGCCAAAATCCCCGAGCAGGCAGTCTCCGGCTTCGTTGTAGAGAATATTGTGTGCGTACAGGTCGCCATGGCAGAGCCCCAGGCGATGCAGGTGCGCGCCCACCGAGGCGATCCCGCGCGCCATGCGCAAGGCTTGTCCGGGGCTGAAGCGGGTCTCGTCCTGGTACACATCCCGGCTGCACGAGTCGAGACTCGGCAGCGCGGCAAGATTGGCGAACTGCGGATCGATCAGTTCCATCACCAGGCCGGCCTGGGCATCGGGATGGCCGGCGATGCGCCCTTCGACCTTGATCAGGTTCGGATGCAGGCCCGCCGCGATGCAGGCATTCATTTCATTCAGGGGCGAACCGTCGCTGGTCATGCTGCCCTTGTACAGCTTGACCGCCACCGGCAAGGCCGGCGCCTCGGCACGGTTCCAGCGGGCCTGGCTGATCACTCCCGAGGCGCCTTCGCCCAGGCGCTGGGCCAGTTGCAGCTGGCTCCAGTCGATGCTCGGCGTGGTGTCGCCGACCAGCACTTCACCGGTGTGATCGAGCTTCGGGTTACCGGCATAGGCGATCCAGGCCAGGCTCGGCAGGGTCAGCAGCCACTCGGGCAGCTCGTCCAGCTGGTTGGCGGCGATGCGGATCAGCTCCAGCCGGTGACAGTCCGCCAGGCTGGCGGGCAAGGTACGCAGGCGATTGCCCGCCAGCATGAGCTTCTGCAGCAGGGGCCGGCGCCCCAACTCCTCCGGCAACTCGGTGATGCGATTGTCGGTCAGGATCAGCCAGCGCAGCAGGGGCGGCAGGGCGGCGGCCGGCACCTGCTCGATACGGTTGGCCTTGAAGGCGACCATGCTCAATTTGGCACACTGGCCCAGGCACACCGGCAACTCGGTGAACTGGTTGTCCGAGCAGAACAGGATGCGCAGGTGTGGCAGCCGATGCAGGTCGTCCGGCAGGCTGCTCAGGGCGTTGCCGCTCAGGTTGAGGATTTCCAGGGAGTCGGCCAGCTGGAAAATTTCCCGGGGGAACTCGGTCAGCCCGCAGGACAGGTCGAGTCGCTTGATACCGGTCAGTTGACCGGCGCGCAGTTGGGCAAGGGTATCCATAAGCGGGCGTGAGTACTCGTCGCGATCATCGAAAAAAGATCGCCATGATAGCAATGTTGTTCAGCGACGGCGCTCTGATGAGCGAGTGCGGGGCGGGTGTCAGCCCGGGTTGAGGGACTCGGGCCCGACTTCGACCAGTTGCCCCAGCCGGCTGCGGGTGCGTGCCAGGTCGATGGCGTTGCCGCCGAGGCTGTCGCGCAGCGGCCGTTCGCCGATCAGCAACAGGCGCTTGTCCTGGTCGTAGAGCACGTCGATCAGGTTGATAAAGCGCTGCTGGGCCGCGATCGAGCAGTCTTCCAGCCTGGGCAGTTCATCGACGATCCAGGTGTCGAAACGTCGGCACAGTTCCAGGTAGTCCATCACGGCCGTGGGCTGGTCGCACAGGTCGGCGAACTCGAAACGCACGGTGTGTTCGCTACACAGGCGCACCTTCAGTTGCCGGGCGCCGACCTGCAGGGCAAAGGCCTGGGCCTGGCGCTGCGGTAATTGCAGGGTCTGGCGTTGTGCCGGACTGCCCGGCCAGACGTACTGGCCCAGGGTGAATTGCTGTTGGTCATGGCTGCGCGGCTGGCTGCGGTAATCATGCGGGCCGCCGACTTCCATGACTTCCATGCGAGCGTTGATCAGGTCGATCACCGGCTTGAAGCGGGCGTGATAGAGCGGGTTGGGCAGCAGGCCTTCGGGCGGGTAATTGGAGGTCACCAACAGCAGCACGCCACGCTGGAACAGCGCCTTGAACAGCCGATTGATGAGCATGGCATCGCCGATGTCATGGACATGGAACTCGTCGAAGCACAGCAGCCGGCAGTCCTTGAGCAGTTCGTCCAGGGTCTGGCCCAGGGCATCCGGCGCTTCCCGGTGGCGGAACATGCCCTGGTGCAGGTGGGTAAAGAAATCGTGGAAGTGCACCCGTTGCTTCTCGGCAATCGGCACGGCCTGGAAAAAGCCGTCCAGCAACCAGCTCTTGCCACGTCCGACCGCGCCGTGCAGGTACAGGCTGCGCTGGCGGCCCTGGGGCGCGCTGTACAGCAACGCAGTGGCCTGTTGCGCCATGCGTTCGATGACCCGCTGCTGGCTCAGGCTGAGGGTGTAGCCCTGATGCTTGGCTTTGCGGTGGAAATACTCGTGCACGTCGTGGGACGGCGGTGCGACGCTGCCCCTGCCGGCGAAAGCCTTGCCGAAAAAGCGGCGCAAGGCGGGCCAACGGGATTTCACGCCAGGGCGATGGGGAGGCAGAGCGGCCAACGGAGAAGATCCCCTTGCATGAAAGTCCAGATCGAGTTCATTCGTCAGATGCATCAGAAAAGGCGTGAAGGCATATCGCCATATCGATTAATCTTTAACCACTTTCAAGTTTTACCGTGACGCTTCAATCAAGGCAACCTCTATCCAAAAGGAATGAGGCCTTTGAAAACTCGATGGTTTGGGCGTTGTCCCTTGTTCCGGGCCCTGTAAACCTGCCGTCCGGCGCAGGCGCAGACCAGGCCCCTGTTTGTACACCGTCCTGAATCCTGGTGGTATCGAGCCATGAAACACCTCAAGCGCGCAGGGACGGTTTTCGGCCTTGCCTGCCTGCTGATCAACAGTGCGCAGGCAGCGGTCAGCGGGCATATCCAGGCCCAGTTGATTATCAGTGCCGGCTGTCAGGTCACCAGTGGCACCATCGGCGCTGGGGCTGCTGGCAATAATTCGGGCCTGCTGGATTTCGGTAGCCAGGGCCCGACCTGGAACGCTCCGTTGAATGCCCAACTGCACAGCAGCAACGGCAACCTGGCGGTGACGTGCGGTGCCACGTCCAGTGGTCCCACCAGCTTCACCGTGAGTATCAATGGCGGCACCCACGGCGACGGCATTTCCCGTTATTTGAGCAACGGCAGCCGGAACGTTCCCTACCGGCTCACCGTCGACGCCGCCGGCACCGACAACTACCGCATCGGTCAGCAACATACCTTTGCCGCGGGCAGCGGCACGCAGATCCCCATTCCCGTCTATGGCGCCGTTTTGGCCAATCAGGGAGCCCTGCCAGCCGGGACTTACAGCGATACCCTGACCGTTACGCTGGACTGGTAACCGCGTAATCACGATGCGCCTGGGCGATACCGACGGTGTGCTGCCGGACGTGGGCTTCTCAAGGGGCACGGAAACAGGATCATGCGGTTGATAGAGGATTACCCAGTGGAAACATGGGTAAGCTTTACATCATCAGGTATGAAAACACCTACGAATTGTTACTAAATGTCTTACTTTGCTGGACGCATTTTCCTTCACTGCTAACCTGATTTCAGCAAGCCATCCCTCAAAAGGATTGAGGCCGTGAATGGATCTGTTGTTTTGGCAATATTGAGCACGCTGTGCTGCGTGCCGGTACTGGCCGCGCAACTCCAGGTGGAGGTGCGAGTCAATGTGCAGCGCGGCTGCCAGCTGGTCGGCGTGACCCGTGATGCGGGCATCGAGCAACTCGGCGTGCTGGATTTTGGCGATATCGCCCGTCTCGACGGCCCGTCGGGGGCGCTGGGGGCCACGTTGTCGAATCATCGCCTGCCGCGCCTGGAATGCAATCCCGACACCCCTTATCAAATGCGCATCGACGGCGGCCAGCATGGCGGCGTCGGCGATGTCCGCTATCTGGCCGGCAGCGATCCCGGCAGCACCATTCCTTATCGACTCTACCGTGATCCGGCGCGGCGTATTGCGCTGCCGGTCAATCAGCCCGTCACTGGCACCGTGCCCGACAGTGGCTCCGTTGAGTTGCCGTTGTATGGGCGAATCGAGCCACTGGCGCAAATACCGCGGGTCAGCCGTTATACCGATGTGGTGAAGGTGACCGTCACCTGGTAGCACCGTTCATGCAGGACCTGTCGGTGGATCCGGTGGGAAAGGGAACGCCGCCCAGGGTGGGTGGCCAGTAGGTTCAATCCTGATGGAATTAGGATCGGCATATGAAGTCTGGCAACCACGCATTGATTGCTGTCGGCACCTTGTTCTTTCTGGCCGACAGTGCCCACGCGGCGATCACCGGGCAAATCCAGGCCCGGCTGGTGATTTCCTCCGCCTGTGAGGTGAGCCGCGCCACTCCCCTTGGCGCGAGCATGGCCGCCCGCCTGGACTTCGGCAGCCAGGGCCCGACCTGGAACCGTCCGCTCAACGCCAACCTGCAAGGCAACAGCAGCAATCTCCAGGTGACCTGCAATTCCCAGGTCACCGGCTTCACCGTGACCATTGATGGTGGCAGCAACGGCGACGGTGTCTCCCGTTACCTGAGCAATGGCCGGCAAAGCATTCCCTACCGACTGTTCATCGATGCCGGCGGCACCGACAGCTACAGCATCGGTCAGCAACGCAATTTCGCGGTGGGCAACGGCACCCAGGTACCGATTCCGGTCTATGGCGCCGTGGTCGCGAATACCAATGCACTGCCGGAGGGCGTCTATAGCGACCTTCTGACAGTCACGTTGGACTGGTAACTCAACAGAGGAAAGCATCATGCAGCTTGTATCGCGACTCGGTTTGTCATTGCTCGGCCTGACGCTGATGACCAGCGCCAACGCCGCCACCACGGTCACCGGCCAGATCAGCTCGACCCTGATCCTGACCAGCAGTTGCCTGGTCAACGGAGGCGCCGGCAGCAGCGGCCTGAACTTCGGTTCGCTGAATTTCGGCACCACCACCAGCCTGTTCACCAACACCGGTACCCAACTGACGGCCGCTGGCGGCGGGGCGGTGTCGATCCAGTGCTCGTCCGGGACCACGCCGACGGTGACCATCCAGGGGGGGCTGCATGACGGCCAGTCCCCCGGTGGCAGCCGGGCCCTGTACGACGGGGTGGCCAACTTCGTGCCCTACGACCTCTACACCGACTCCGGCTACAACAACCTGCTGACGAGCACCGGGGTGATTCCCCTGGCGGCCAGCACGGGTGCGGCCCAGACCATCAGTCTTTATGGCCGGGCGGTGGGTAAACCCGGGCTGCCGGCGGGGACCTATACCGACACCATTGCCGTACAGCTGAGCTTCTAGGTGCGATGGCCGGGCATGGATGCGCCCTGGTGCTGCTGGCCTGCGCGAGCAGCCTGCCGCTGCCGCTGGCGGCGGTGACCAGCGCGAGCTTCCAGGTCAGCGCCAGTATTGTCGCCGGTTGCCTGGTGGTGGGCGGCTCCAACTACGGCAACCTGAACTACGGCAGCTACTCGGCGTTGTCCACCAGCACGGTATCGAGCGCCTTGACCGGCGGGGTGCAATTGCAATGCACGCCAGGGGTGACCTTGAGCATGAGCGTCGACGGCGGACAGAACAACAGCAGCGGCCGGCACCTGAAGCTCAACAGCGGCAGTGCCCAGGTGGCTTATCAGTTGTTCAGCGACGCCGGCCTGAGCCAGAGCCTGGGTATCAGCCAGAGCATCAGCGTGGCCTATGGCAACGCGAACAACATCAGCCTGCCGATCTACGGCCGGGTGGTTTTACCGGGTAATCAGCCGGCGGGGACCTACAGCGATGTGCTGCAGGTACAGCTGTCCTGGTAGGGGGCGTTTTAATTGAAACAACAAGGAGTTGGCCTATGTGTTCAGCCTCCCGGCGCTTGCCGGCCGTGCGTTACGGACTGCTGGCGGTGTTCTTGCTGGGTGTGGCCAGGGTTCAGGCGGCCAGTTCGGTCCTGATCTGGCCGATCGATCCGGTGCTGGAGGCCGATCAACAGGCCAGTGCGCTGTGGCTGGAGAATCGCGGCAATGAAACCGCCAACCTGCAGGTGCGGGTATTCGCCTGGAGCCAGAGCGGTTTCGACGACCAGTACCAGAACCAGCGCGACGTGATCGGCAGCCCGCCGGTGGCGCGGATCGAGCCGGGGCAGAAACAGTTGGTGCGCCTGACCCGCACCCGCGACGTGCCCCCCGGCCAGGAACAGGCCTACCGCATCATCATCGACGAGATCCCGGCGGCGAAGGCGCCGAACGGGCCCGAGTCGGACGGCAAGACCGCGGCGGCGATCCAGTTCCAGATGCGCTACTCGGTGCCATTGTTCGCCTACGGTGCGGGACTCTGGAGCAAGCCGGACCTGACGCGCCCGCGTGACCCGAAAGGCGCCGGGGTCGCGGACCTGAGCTGGCGCAAGGTGAGCCAGGGCGGGCGTGCCTACCTCGAGATTCGCAACCGCGGCGCGGTGCACGCGCGGCTGACCGATGTGGCGGTCAAACAGGGCGGCCAGACCCGGCCGTTGGCGGAAGGGCTGATGGGTTATGTGTTGCCGGGCGCAACCATGCGTTGGCCGCTACCGGAGCCATTGGCCGGCGGCCAGGAATTGCTGCTGCGGGTCAACGGTGCGCCGCAGACCCAGAGCGTCAAGGCGGATCAGTGAAGAACAGGGAGTGAGCTGAGTGTGGGCTCGTTATATCCAATGTCTGCCGTGGATCGCGTCGGGGTGCTGCTGGCTGGTGTTCATCCCCAGGGCGGCTGCCGGTGAGCTGCCGCCACCGCCCAGCAGCCTGGAGGCGATCGCCGATGCGCAGTTGTACCTTGAGCTGCTGGTCAACCAGATGGATACCGGCAAGGTCATCGTCGTCGATCAGCGGGCGGGCCACTTGTTTCTGCCGGCTTCCGACCTGCAGGCGCTCGGCATGAAGTTGCCGGCGTCGGTGGCCGCCGAAGTGGCGCTCGACCAGTTGCCGGGGCTGCACAGCGAATACGACAGCCAGGGCCAGCGCCTGTTACTGACCGTGCCGCCGGACTGGTTGCCGGCGCAGTTCCTCGGCAACCGCCAGGCCTACCCGCGGACCCAGGCGCTGACCAGCTTCGGCGCGTTGCTCAACTATGACCTGTACCTCAACGACACCGACGATGCCGGCACCTACCTGGCCGCCTGGAACGAAGTGCGGGTGTTCGACACCTGGGGCACCGTCTCCAACACCGGCCAGTACCGCAGCAGTATCGGCGCGAGCGCGGGCGGTGGGTTGAACAACGGTTATCGGCGCTACGACACCACCTGGCGTTATTCCGACGATGAGAGTCTGTTGACCTACGAGGCCGGCGACGTGGTCAGCAGTGCCTTGCCCTGGAGCAATTCGGTGCGCCTGGGCGGGGTGCAACTGTCGAGGGACTTCAGCGTACGCCCGGACCTGGTGACCTATCCCTTGCCGCAATTCGCCGGCGAGGCGGCGGTGCCGTCCTCGGTGGACCTGTTTATCAACGGTTTCAAGTCTTCCAGCAACAACGTGCAGCCCGGTCCCTATACCTTGACCAATATTCCGTTCATCAACGGTGCGGGCGAGGCGGTGGTTGTGACCACCGATGCCCTGGGGCGGCAGGTCTCCACCACCGTGCCGTTCTATGTCACCAGCGCCCTGCTGCAAAAGGGGATGTCGGACTTTGCGCTGACCGCCGGTAACCTGCGCCGCGATTATGCCTTGCGGGATTTCGGCTATGGCCCGGGCGTGACCTCCGGCAGCCTGCGTTACGGCCTGAGCGACAGCTTCACCCTGGAAAGCCATGCCGAGGCTGCCAGTGACCTGACCCTCGGCGGGATCGGCGGCAACCTGCGCCTGGGCAACCTGGGGGTGCTCAACAGCGCCATCAGCCAGAGTCGTTACGATGGGCGCCAGGGTCAGCAGATCAGCCTCGGCTACCAGTACAGCAGCCAGCGCTACAGCCTGTCCTACCAACGGATCGAGCGCCACGATCAATACGCCGACCTGACGCTGATCGACACCCCCAATATCAGCCTGAGCAAGCGCAGCGAGCAGGTCACCGCCAGCCTCAACCTCGACCGCTGGGGCAGCCTGGGCGCCGGTTATTTCGATATCCGTGCCGCTGACGATACCCGCACCCGTTTGCTCAACCTGACCTGGAACCGTCCGCTGTGGGGCAACAGCAGCTTCTACTTGTCGGCCAACCGCGAAATCGGCGACAGCCACTGGGCGGTCCAGGCCCAGGTGGTGATTCCCTTCGACCTCAGCGGCAGCCTGAGCCTGAGTGTCGAGCGCAGCAAGACCGGCGAGAGTCGCGAGCGGGTCAACTTCAGCCGCGCCGTACCGACCCAGGGCGGGGTGGGCTACAACCTCGGTTATGCCCATGGCCAGGGCCCGGACTATCGCCAGGCCGACCTGACCTGGCGCCTGCAGTCGGTGCAGTTGCAGGCCGGCGTGTATGGCAGCAGCGATGCCGAAACCCGCTGGGCCGACGCCAGCGGTTCGCTGGTCTGGATGGACAAGCAGGTGTTCGCCGCCAACCGCATCGACGATGCGTTCGTGGTGGTCAGCACCAACGGTTATCCGAACGTTCCGGTGCGTTACGAAAACCAGCGGGTGGGGGCGACCGACAAGTCCGGGAAGCTGCTGGTGACCGGCAGCAGTGGCTACTATCGCGGCAAGTACGAGATCGATCCGCTGAACCTGCCGGCCAACGTCCAGAGTCCGAATGTCGAGCAGCGCGTGGCGGTCCGCCGGGGCAGCGGTTACCTGCTGGAGTTCCCGTTGAACCGGATCATTGCCGCGAGCGTTGGGCTGGTGGATGTGCAGAACAAGCCATTGCCGTTGGGGGCCAACGTACTCCACGAGCAGACCGGGGCCAGGGCGGTGGTGGGCTGGGACGGCCTGGTCTACCTGGAGAACCTGGCGAAGCAGAACAGCTTGCAGGTGACCCTGGCCGACGGCAGCCGCTGTCGGGTGCAGTTCGCCATGGACGATTCCACCGAGCAGGTGCCGATGATCGGTCCGCTGGTTTGTCGATAGACACAGGAGGTGTCGGGTGGGGATGCGGAGTGTGGTGTTGGGCGTACTGTTGAGCGGGTTGGCCAGCCAGGCCCAGGCGTTGTGCTCGGTGATCGCGACCAACGCGATCGGTTTCGGCGCGGTGAGCTCGATCCTGGTCCGCACCACCGCGCAAGCCTCGTCCACCACCAACGCCGGGTTGCGCTGCACCGGTTCGCTACTGACCCTGCTGACCCTGAACGATCATTTCTATGCCACGGTCAGTGCTTCCACCACCGGCATGGTCGGACCGACCGGGGACGTCATCAGCTACAACCTCTATGCCACCAACAACACCGGCGCCGCCTACCTGGTGAACCGGGGCACGGCTTATGATTTTGCTCGCAACGGCATTATCGACGCCCTCGGACTACTCGGTGGTAGCACGCCCAAGACCGTGCCGATCTATGTCAATACGATTATCGGCAGCAACGTGGCGGCGGGGATCTATACCGAGACCCTGAGCATTTTCTGGGACTGGAGTTACTGCGCCGGCATCGGCGCGCTGGGCGTCTGCCTGGGGCGTGACACCAACTCGGGGACCGCCAGCCTCACGGTGAACATGACCGTCAACAACGACTGCACGGTGACCGCGCCGAATATCAGCTTTGGCGGCTTTCCGGTGATCAGCGCCTTCAGTCCGGTCAGCCAGACGGTCAATGTTTCCTGCACCAAGGGCAGCCCCTACACGGTCGGCCTGGACCCGGGCCAGAACGCCAGTGACGGGCGCCGGCGGATGGTCTCGGGGGGCAACTACCTTTCCTACGACATCTTCAAAAGTGCCGGGACCACGGTCTGGGGCAGCGTCGGCGCGGCCCGGCGATCAAGCACCGATGCCGAGATCAACCCGGGTAACGGCCTGGGCACGGGCAGCCAGGTGTTCAACTACAACGCCAGGGTCTACACCGACCAGAGCACGCCGCCAGCCGGGGCCTATACCGACAACGTGATTCTGGACGTGGGCTTTTGAGGGATGTCTTCTAGCGCTCGATACTGCGGTTCCAGCGTGCGTTCCACTCAGGCCGCAGCAGGTTGACCTGATCCCAGTCGATGGCCACCGCGGTGTCCAGATATTGCTTCATGGCCTCGACCTGGCCGCGGGTCTTGTCGGTGGTCGGGGTGTTGGGGTTGGACGGAATCTGGTCGCCATCCTCCAGCGCCGCCGCCTGGGCCTCAGGGGTCAGCAGGAACTCGGCGAGTTTCTGCGCCAAGGCCGGCTCGGTGTTGTTGGCAATCGCACACTCGGCGACGTTCAGCACCACCGCGCCTTCCTTGGGTTGCGCGTACTCCACCGGGATGCCCTTGAGCTTGAGCGCGGTGACCTGGGTCGGGGTCAGCGGAAACAGCGCCGCTTCGTCGGTCTGGACCATCTCGGAAAGCTTGGCCGAACTCGGGATGTACTCCAGCACATTGCGTCCCACGCTCCCCGGCCAGGCCTTGAAACCTGGCTCGACATTGGTCTCGCTGCCGCCCTGGATCCGGTTGAACATCAGGAAACCATGGAGGCCGAAGGTCGAGGACGACATTGACTGGAACACCACTTTGTCCTTGTACTTGCTGTCCGCCATGTCCATCCACGAGGTCGGCGCGGCCCAGCCTTTTGCCTTGAACAGCCGGGTGTTGTAGGCCAGCCCGGTCACCCCCAGGCTGACCGCCACCGCCTGGTCCTTGATCCGGCCCTTGGCCGGGATCTGCGCCAGGGTCGGGCTGTCTTCGAGCTTGCTGCACAGGCCCATGGAGATGGCTCGGTACATGATCCCGTCATCGAGAAAGATCACGTGCAACTGCGGATTGTCCTTGCTCGCCTGGACCTTGGCGAGGATGTCGGCGGAGGTGCCCGGCACGATGACCACCTTGACGTGATTGGCCTTTTCGAAGGGCGGCAGCACCTCGTCGGTGTACAAACGCTCCATGGTCCCGCCGTTCATGCCCAGGTACAGCGTCGGCTCGGCCTGGGCCGGCGCGGCGCCCAGCAGGGCCATGAGAGGCAGGCAGGACAAACCGATCAGGGCATTGCGTTGAGTCTTCTTCATGGCGCGATCTTCCTCTGGGTTCTGACGGCCCGCTCAAACGGCGGGAGTGGCGTGGAAACGGGTAATGGAAAAAGCTTCTATCGGCGTCGACGACTGGCCCTGGCACACCAGCTCGGCGAGGACTTCACCCACCGCCGGAGCGATCTGGAAGCCCGCCCCGGCAAAACCGAAGGCGTGCAGCAGGCCGGGTTGGGTACTGCTTGGGCCGATCACCGGCTGGCGGTCGGGCAGGTAGCCTTCGGTGCCGCTCCAGGTGCGAATCGCCTGGGCCCCTTCAAGAAACGGATAGAGTTCGACGGCCTGGCGCAGAATCTCCAGCACGGCGCTCTGCCCGGGTCGGGCCCGGGCGTGGTCGAGGGCAAAACCCTGGCCGCCCCCCAATACGCAGTTGCCGCGACTGACCTGGCGGGCATAGATGCCGCCGCCCTCGACACCGGTGCTGGCGTCCATCACCAGGGGCAAGGGTTCGGTCACCAGCATCGCCGGATGGCCGGCGTGCATCGGCACCGCTTCACCGAACTGTGCGGCGAGGCTGCCGGCCCAGGCACCGGTGCAATTGAGCAGCCAGGGCGCGCGGACTTCGAGGCCCTTTTGCGTGCGCAGGAGAAAACGTCGGCCGTCGTGCTCGACCTCGGTCACCTCGCTCTGCTCCAGTACTGTCGCGCCGAGCCGGCGGGCGGCCCGGGCAAATGCCGGAGAGACCAGCCGGGGATTGGCGTGACCGTCGTCGGGGCAGAAGGAGGCGCCCTCGGCGACCTGGCCGACCCACGGAAAACGTTGGCGTAATTGCTCGCGGTCAAGCACTTGCAGGTCGAGCCCGAAGCCCTGGCTGCTGTCGGCATAGGCTTGCAGGGCGGCCAGGTCGTCGAGGCTGCGGGCCAGCTTGAGATGTCCGGAGCGCTGGTATTCACCGTCGATGCCGATCAGCTCAGGCAGACGGGCCCAGATCCCGTGGGCACGCTGGGACAGCGGCAACTGCGACAACGGTCGACCCTGGCGGCGCACGCCGCCGTAGTTCACACCGCTGGAATGCGAGCCGCAGAAGTCCCGCTCCAGCAGCGCCACGCTGCGGCCTTGACGACTCAGGGCCAGGGCCGCCGAGGCACCGACAATGCCACCGCCGAGAATCACCACGTCGACTTCGATCATGGCGCGACCTCCACACCGAACGGCAGCGGCTTGATGGGCGCCTGGGCCCGCAGGCGACCAATGCTGTCCAGGGCCAGGCCACTTTCACAGGCGATGATTTCCGCCGCCGCCGCGCCGCAGATCCGGCCCTGGCAGCGGCCCATGCCGACCCGGCAATGGGCCTTGACCCGATTGATTTCCCAGTGGCCTTCGCGGACCACCCCACGCACCTCACCGACGCTGACTTCCTCGCAACGACAGAGCATCAGCGTGTCCGGGGCGTCCGCGGCCCAGCGTTCAGGGAAGGGGAAGGCCTGTTCCAGGCCTTGGCGGAAGCCGCCGATACGCTCCAGGCGACTCTCCAGAAAGGCTATTCGATGTGGATCGACGACGCGGCCGAGGTCCTCCAACAGGGCCAGGGCGGCGCGTTCGCCGGCCATTTCCGCCGCGTCGGCGCCCATGATCCCGGCGCCATCGCCGGCCAGATATACGCCCGCCACGCTGCTGCGTCCGGCGCTGTCGCGCTCCGGCAGCCAGGCGCGGTTCAAGGGGTTCCAGGCGAAACGGCAGCCGAGCAGATCGGCCAACTGGGTTTCGCTGCGCAGTCCGTGGGCGAAAGCCAGCGCGTCGCAGTCAAGCGAACGCGGGACGCCGCCCTGGCGCCAGTGCAACGACTGCACGCGCTGCTCGCCGTCAATCTGTTGCAGCTGGGCGTCCTGATGTACCGGGATACCGTGGGCCGTCAGCCAACTGCGGTAATACAGGCCCTTGGCGAGGGTCAGCGGTTGCCTGAGCAAGCCGGGCAGGGCGCGGCACTGGGCGCTGAATGGCGTGCTGTCGAGCACCGCCACCACCTTCGCCCCGGCCTTGGCATATTGATAGGCCACCAGATACAGCAGTGGTCCGCTGCCGGCGAATACCACCCGTTGGCCGATGGCACAGCCCTGGTATTTCAGGGCAATCTGCGCGGCGCCGAGACTGTAGACCCCGGGCAAGGTCCAGCCGGGGATCGGCAGCACCCGGTCGGTGGCGCCGGTGGCGACGATCACTTGCGAGTAGTCGAGGCGCCCGGCCCGGCCTTGTTGCAGTGTGTCGAGGGCAGCGTCTTCGGCGTTCCACACCAGGGTGTCGGGCCGGTAGTCGAGCTGTCCGCGCAGATGCTCCAGGGTCTGGTGAATCGCGACGGCCTTGCGGGCTTCGAACCCATAGAGCTTCACTGGCGAACGCCGGAAGTTTTCCGGCTGACGCCGATAGATCTGCCCGCCGCCGCGCGCGGCTTCATCCAGCAGGCAGGGGCGCAGGCCATGGGCAACCAGGGTTTGTGCGGCACGAATACCGGCCGGTCCGGCACCGACGATCACTATCTCAGACATGCTCAATCCGCCGCCCGCTGGAAAAATGCCACGACCTGTTTGTCGGTGCGCACGTCATGCTGGTTTTCTCCCTTCCCGACTCACTTGCTGCCCGGCTTCGAGCATCGTCGAACAGGCGCGCACCCGGCGCCCGTCGGCCAGCCTGACCCAGCAATCCTGGCAGGCGCCCATCAGGCAGAACCCGGCACGGGGCTCGCCGCTGAAGTCGCTGTGGCGCAGAAATTCACCGGCGGTGAGCAGCGCGGTCAGCAGGGTATCGCCCTGCAAACCGCTGGCCGGTTCGCCGTCGAGGGTAAAGTCCAGGGCCGGGCGGTCGCCTTCGGCCAATCGTGTCAGCAGCGCCATGTCGGCCTCATTGTTTGCCTACCAGTACCCGGTCCAGGCCGTAGACCCGGTCGAGCAGAATCATCGTCAGCGCGGTCAGCGCGATCACCAGGGCCGAGACCGCCGCCATCATCGGGTCGATGGATTCGGTGGCGTAGACGTACATGCGCACCGGCAGGGTCTGGGTCGAGGGGGAGGTGACGAAGATCGACAGCGTCACTTCGTCGAAGCTATTGATAAAGGCCAGCAGCCAACCACCGGCCACGCCGGGCAGGATCATCGGCAGGGTGATCTGGCGGAACAGCGTGAAGCGCCCGGCCCCGAGGGATTCGGCGGCCTGCTCGGCGCTACGGTCCATGCCGATGGCGGCAGCCAATACCAGGCGCAGCACATAAGGCGTGATCACCAGCACATGGGCGGCGATCAACCAGGCGAAGCTGCCGTTGACCCCCATCAGGGCGAACAGGCGCAACAGCGCGACCCCGAGCACCAGGTGCGGGATGATGATCGGCGAGAGAAACAGGCCATTGAGAAAGTCCCGCCCGGGAAACTGGTGACGGGTCATCGCCAGGGCCGCCGGGACCGCGATCAGGGTCGCCAGGCTGGCGGCGCTGAAGGCCAGGATCAGGCTGTTGTAGAACGCCTGGACAAAGTCTGCGCGTTCGAACACCGCGCGGAACCAGCGCAACGAGAAGTGCGTGGTCGGCAGGCTCAGGGTGTTTTCCGGGGTGAAGGCCACCAGGCACACCACCACCAGCGGCGCCATCATGAACACCACGATCAGGCTGTGGAACAGCAGGGCCAACGGGCCGTTTCTGGACATTTACGCGGCCCCCAAAGATTTTTTGTAGCGACGCTCGATCATCCGGTTCCATGACAGCATGATCAGCAGGTTGAGCAGCAACAGCACCACGGCAATCGCCGCGCCCATCGGCCAGTTGAGTTCCGAGAGGTACTGGTCGTAGACCAGGGTCGCGACCATCTTCAGCCGGCGTCCGCCGAGCAGGCCGGGAATCGCGAAGGAACTGGCCGAGAGGCCGAACACGATCAGCGTGCCGGACAACACCCCGGGCATGACCTGCGGCAATACCACCAGGCGCATCACCGTGGTGTGGCTGGCGCCGAGGGACAGCGCGGCCTGTTCGGCGGCCGGATCGAGCTTTTGCAACGAGGTCCAGACCGGAATGATCATGAATGGCAGCATCACGTGGACCAGGGCGATCACCACCGCGAACGGCGTGTAGAGCAGTTTCATCGGCGCCAGGCCGAAGGCTTGCAGGCTCTGGTTGACCAGCCCGTCGGCACCCAGCAGCAGGCTCCAGCCGAAAGCCCGGACCACCACCGAAATCAGCAGCGGGGTGAGGATCAGGATCAGGAAGATCGAGCGCCAGGGTGTGCCCATGCGGCTGAGGATGTAGGCTTCGGGCACCCCGATCAGCACGCAGAGCAGGGTGGTCAGGCCGCTGATCCAGAAGGTCCGCAGGAAGATTTCATAGAAGTACGGATCGCTGAACAGCACGCCGTAGTGTTCCAGTGTGTAGGCGTCGTTTTTGACCCCGGTCTGGTAATCGAAGACGTTGAACGACAGCACGGCGGTCAGGCCCAGCGGCAGGATCAGCAGGCCGAGGTAGAGCAGCAGCGCCGGCGCCGACAACAGGTAACCGCGCCGCCCCTGGCGCATCCGCGCGAGCAGGCTCATGCCGGCACCTCGCCGTGCTCCAGCACCCGCAACAGCTCGGCCGGCCAATCCAGGCCCACCGCCGTGCCTTCGTTCAGCGGCGCCGAACCGTCATTGCGGCGCACCACCGTGATCTCGCCGATGACGGTGTCGATCCGGTACAGCCACTGGCTGCCGAGAAAGAACCGGCTGAGGATTTTGCCGGGCAGGCGCCCGCTGCCGGCGGCCAGCAGGTCGATCTTTTCCGGGCGCAGGCTCAGGGTCAATTCGCCTTCGCCCGGCAGTTGGCGGACTTGTGGGCAACCACTGGCATCGCGGTCCCCGGGCAGCAGGTTGGCCTTGCCGACGAAGCCGGAAATAAAGCGTGTGCGCGGGTGTTCGTAGAGTTTGTAGGGTTCGTCGATCTGGGTGATGCGCCCGGCCTGCATCACCACCACGCGGTCGCTGATGGAGAGTGCTTCGGCCTGGTCGTGGGTGACCATCAGGGTGGTGATGCCGACTTCGCGCTGGATGCGGCGAATCTCGAACTGCATCTCTTCGCGCAGATTGGCGTCGAGGTTGGACAACGGTTCGTCGAGCAACAGCACCGGCGGTTCGATCACCAGGGCGCGGGCCAGGGCGACCCGCTGGCGCTGGCCGCCGGACAGCTCGCGCGGATAACGCTCGGCGTGCTGGTGCAGACGCACCAGTTGCAACACCGTCGCCACCCGCTTGCGCACTTCGGCGGCCGGCACCTTGCGCATGCGCAGGCCGAAGGCGACGTTGTCCTCGACACTCATATGGGGAAACAGCGCGTAGCTCTGGAACACCACACCGAGACCACGACTGCTGGGCTTGGCGTGGGTGATATCGCGGTTGTCGAGAAGAATCGCGCCGGCGCTGACTTCGACGAAGCCGGCGATCATTTGCAGGGTCGTGGTCTTGCCGCAACCGGAGGGACCGAGCAGCGAGACGAACTCGCCCTTGTCCACCGAGAGATGCGTGGCGACTACGGCATCGATCTCGCCGTAACGCTTGCACACGCCTTCAAGTCGTAGAAAGGCCATAACTGCGTTCCACCTGTGTGTTGTTGTGTACGCCGGGGCGCACTTTTTTTGTCATGGGCAGAGACGAAAGGGTATTGCCGGGGGTGCGTGGTGCTCGACGTGTGTCGGCTACCGGTGTTGTTCGAATCGCCCCTTGTGGACGCAGAGTAGGACGAAGCCTAGGATGTGCGAAAGAGTAAATTTCACTGAAAGAATGATTATTTTCACTTTCATTCATTGAACAAATTTTCAGGCGAGAAAAGTGCCAATGGATTCCACTGAACGGAATGATAAGAAAAGCGAAGTGGGTGTCAGCGCGGTGTCGCGGCTGTTTGCCGTGCTGCGTAGCCTGGGGGAGACGCCGGAGGGCGGCGAACGGGTGACCCAGTTGGCCGAGCGGGTCGGTTTGTCCCAGCCGACCACGCATCGGCTGCTGCGCAGCCTGGTGGACGAGGGCATGGTCGAGCAGGACGGGCGCAGCAAGCGTTATCGCCTGAGCCTGGACTTTTTTGCCCTGGCGGCCCGGGCCGGGCAAACCGGCAACCTGCGTGAACTGGTACGACCGGCGTTATTGCGTTTGTCGGCATCGCTGGGGGATTCGCTGTTCCTCCTGGCCCGCAGCGGCTTTGATGCGATCTGCCTGGACCGTAGCGAAGGACCCTTTCCGATCCGCACCTTTACCGGCGATATCGGTGGGCGCGTGGCCCTGGGGGTGGGGCAGGGCAGTTTGGCGATCCTTGCTTTCCTGCCGGAAGAGGAGCGGGAAACGGTGATCCGCTACAACCTGCCGCGCCTGCGGGATTTCCATCTGTATGACGAGGTGCTGCTGCGTTCGGAGGTGGAGAATGTGCGCAAGCTCGGGTATGCCGGCCGCAACACCGGGGTGTTGCAGGGCATGGCCGGGGTGGCGGTACCGATTCTGGATCGCGAGGGACGGGCAGTGGCGGCGTTGAGCGTGGCCACCATCAGCGACCGCCTGGGACCGGATCGCCTGCCGACGGTGGTGGAGTTGCTCAAGCGTGAGGCGGCGGCGATCGGGCCACGGATCAATCCATTTGATCCGTTGTTGCGGCGGCCGTCGCAGATATTTGGTGCCGCGCAGTAGCGTGGTTTGCCTTGCCTAGAACCGCGTGGTCTGCTGCAGCAACTGCGCCGCCGGGCTGTCCGCCGGAGCCACCATCGCGTAGTTGTAGCCGCTGCCGGACCAGTACTCGGTCTGCAACTCGCCATCCCGCCGCCCACCGCGGTCCAGCAGATGATTCTGCGGTCCCGGTGGCCGTACGTAGTAGCTGATCCGCTGCCCTTGCGGGTTCTCATACAAGACCATCGCCGCCGCGCCCTGCTCGGTGCTCAGCAAGCGCGCACTGACCGGCTTGAACCCGGCGTTCTGCAGGTTCGGCAAACGGTTGGCCTGGGTGAAGTAACGGTCGAGCCAGCCTTGCAGGTCGCCGCTCTGCTCGACCTTGAAGTCTGCCGGCAGGATGTCCTGGGTGGCGAACATGCGATAGGCCTGCACCGCGTCGGCCATCGGCGCGGGCAGCGGGAAGGTCATCTGCCGCGCCTGCCAGCCGCTGACACCGCCGATGCTCACGGCAATCAGCAACACCGCGGCGCTGGCGAAGTGCCGACGGGACTGACCGCGCAGGCGTCGGCGAATCACTGTCGGGTCCAGCGCCGGGTTCGCCGGCATCTGCAAGGCACCGCCCAGGGCTGCGCGCAAATGCTGGGCATCGCGCTGCCAGTCGCGGACCTGTTCGGCCAGTTCCGGGTTGCTCGCCAGGTACGTCTCCAGCAACTGCCGGTCGGCGTCGCTGAGCTGATGATCGACGTAGGCGTGCAGGTCGCGTTCGCTTGGAGGAATAGTGATCATTTCAATATCCGCAGGGAGGGGCTGGTGATTTCGCCTTCGCTGAGTTGGCGCAGGGCCTGGCGGGCGCGGGACAGACGCGACATCACGGTGCCGGTGGGGACGTCGAGGATTTCGGCGACTTCCTTGTAACTCAAGCCTTCCACCGAGACCCAGAGCAACAAGGCCCGTTGTTCGGTGGGCAACAGCTCGAAGGCTTCCAGGGTCGACTGGGCCACCACCGTGCGTTCCACCGAGGGCTGGGCATCGTCGCGACCGGTAAAGAACTCGAGCATCCGCGCATAACGCTTGCCGCGACGGTGGGAGTCGATGAACTGGCGATACAGGATCGAGAACAGCCAGGCCCGCAGGTCGCCTTCGGCCCGTTTGTCGCCCCAACTCGACAGGGCCCGCTCCAGGCTGGCCTGGACCAGGTCGTCGGCGCTGCTGGGATTGCGCGTCAGCGACACGGCGAAGCGCCGCATCCGCGGGATCAGTTCACGTAACTGCTCATCGAGATCGTTCATGGAGTCCTGCAGGTTTTTAACCAGTCACTACGCTTGGACTAGCAAGACGCCTGGCCTCGAAGGTTATTCCAACGGGCGGAAAATAAATATCCGAAAAAATAAATCGGGGCGCCTGGAATAAACCGGGACGACCTTCGTCTTATAGCTCCTTCACCGTGTGGCCGCCTGAGGCCCTGGAGTTTTTCATGGTAGATCACACACCACCGCCCCTCAGCGGCTCAAGCAAGGTCTTGCGCCTGGCCGGCATTGCCGCCGTGCTCGCCGCCCTGGTCGGAGCCTTTGCCTATGTCAACGGTCGGCTCGACCCGGAGCGCCTGACGCCCGGGCGTATCGTCAATACCTTCGAGAAAAACAACGGCCTGCATCCCGGCTTCAGACGCAACCATGCCAAGGGGGTGTGCGTGGCCGGGTATTTTGAAAGCAGCGATGCCGCCCGTGCCTATTCCACTGCCCAGGTCTTTCGCGAAGGCAGCGTACCGGTGGAAGGACGTTTTGCCTTGCCCAGTGGCAATCCCTACGCACCGGACAGCAGCGTACCGATTCGCAGCCTCGGCTTGCGTTTCACCCAGGCCAACGGCCAGCAATGGCGCACCGGGATGAACAGCATGCCGGTGTTTCCGGTAGGCACCCCCGAGGCATTTTTCCAGCAACTCAAGGCGGCCTCGCCCGACCCGAGTACCGGCAAGCCGAACCCGGCGGCCATGGCGGCGTTCTTCGCCAGTCATCCGGAAACCGCGCCGTTCCTGCAATGGGTCAAGACCGCCAAGCCGTCGGCCAGCTACGCCACCGAAAGCTACAACGGCCTGAATGCCTTCTACCTGGTCGACGCGGCCGGCCAGCGCCAGGCCGTGCGCTGGGGGCTGGTGCCGCTGAGCCAGGATGCCGCGGGCGCGACGGCGCCGGACGGTGCCGATTTCCTTGCCAAGGACCTGGCGCAGCGCCTGGCAGCCGGGCCGCTGAAATGGCAGTTGCGCCTGACCCTGGCCAATCCCGGCGACCCGACGGACGATGCCAGCCGGCAGTGGACCGGCGAGCACAAGGTGCTCAACGCCGGCACCCTGGTGCTGGAGAGCACCCAGCCCCAGGATGACGGCGATTGCCGCGATATCAACTACGACCCGCTGATCCTGCCGAGCGGCATCGAGGCCTCGGCCGATCCCCTGCTGGCGGCGCGTTCGGCGGCCTATGCCAGTTCCTATCTGCGTCGTACCAGTGAAGTCGGCTCCTTGCCCGCTGCCCATTCGTCACAGGAGTCCCGCCCATGAGCGCCCCTTCGAATCACTTCGCGCCCCTGGCGCGCCTGCTGCATTGGCTGATGGCGCTGATGATCCTGGCGATGCTGTTTATCGGTGCCGGCATGGCGGCCTCGGTGTCCGAACGGCATGAATGGTTGCTGCACCTGCACAAGCCGCTGGGGATTGCGATTCTGCTGTTGGTGGTGGTGCGTCTGGTGGTGCGTTTCAGTACCCGCCAACCGCCGTTGCCGAAAGACTTGCCGGGCTGGCAGGTGCTGGCGGCGAAGTTGTCCCATGTGTTGCTGTATGCCCTGATGCTGGTATTGCCGCTGCTGGGCTGGGCGATGATTTCGGCGGCGGGGGATCCGGTGATGCTGAGCAGTTCACTGCAATTGCCGTCGATCGTGCCGGCCAATCCGACGACCTTTGCCTTTTTGCGCAAAGCCCATGGCTACCTGGCGTATCTGTTGTTCCTGACGGTATTGGTGCACCTGGCGGCGGCGCTGTTCCATGGCTGGATTCGCCGGGATGGGGTGTTGGAAAGCATGGTGCGCGGCAAGGATTGAAGGCTGTCCGGCACGACCGAAACCTGTAGGAGCCGGCTTGCTGGCGATAGCGATCTGTGCGGCACCGCGAACAGCCCAGCCTGCCGGCTGATCGCCAGCAAGCCGGCTCCTACAGTTTCTGCGTTGAGTCGAGTGTCATGTACAGCCGAAACCCTCAGGTTCAGGATTTTCCCCCGATCTTACCGACCACAACCAATAGCCCAGTGCCGCAGTGCTGATCGCGGCCCCCAACAGACAAACCCCCAGCCAACCCGCCCAGGCATACACCGTCGTCGCCCCGACGGCTCCCGCCGCACTACCCACCGAATAAAACACCATGTAACCCGCCGCCAGCCGGCTTTGCGCCTGCGGCCTGACGCTATAGATCAGCGTCTGGCTGGTGACATGCACCGCCTGCAAGCCCAGGTCCAGGGCAATCACCCCCAGCAGCAAGGCCCACAACGACGATTGGGTAAAGGCAATCGGCAGCCAGGACAGCAGCATCAGCAACAAGGCGCCACCGCTGGTCCATTGCGCCCAGCCGCGATCCGCCAGTTGCCCGGCCCGGGCGGCGCCCAGGGCACTGGCGGCTCCGGCCAGGCCGAACAGGCCGATCTCGGTGTGGGACAGCGACAGCGGCGGGGCGCTCAGGGGCAACACCAATGGCGTCCACAACACCGTGCCAGCGGCAAAGATCAGCATCGCCAGCACGGCCCGATCCCGCAGGACCTTTTCCTCCTTGAACAGCGTGAAGACCGAAACGATCAGCGCCCCATACGGCTGTCGCATCTTCGTCGGTTCGTGCTTGGGCAGCACCCGCCAGAGGGCCAGCGCCATGACCAGTGTCAGTCCCGATGACAGCAGGTACACCGAACGCCAACCGGCCAGGTCGGCCATGCCGCCGGCCACACTGCGGGCGAGCAGCAGGCCGACCACGATACCGCTGGTGACCGTCCCGACCACCTGGCCGCGTTCACCCGGTGCTGCCAGATGGGCGGCATAGGCCACCAGCACCTGGGTCACCACGGCCAGCAGGCCGACGCCGGCCAATCCCATCAGCAACCAGGCACTGCTGGGGGCCAGGGCGGTGACCAGCAGCGCCACCACCGAAAGCAGCATCTGCCCGACGATCAGGCGCCGGCGGTTGAACAGGTCGCCGAGCGGAACCAGCAACAACAGGCCCAGCCCGTAGCCGATCTGCGTCAGGCTGATCACGATGCCCACGCTGGCGTGGTCCATGGCGAAGGTCTCGGCCATGGCGTCCAGCAGCGGTTGGGCGAAATAGACATTGCCCACCGACAACCCGCAGGCGACGGCGAACAGCAGCACCACCGCGCCGGGCAGGCGTGTGGCGGTGTCCAGGGCGTGGGCGGTGAGCGGTGCTTCAGATTCCATGATCGGCTCCGGATTTGTGGTTGCTTTTTGAAACCAGTTGTACCCTGGAGAGACTGGTTTTATATTGCAACCACATTTTTTTCGGCGGAGCTTCAGGCCATGGTCAAGCGTTCGAGTCTGGAGGGGGGCGAATGTCCGGTGGCCCGGGCACTGGATGCCATCGGCGATGGCTGGTCGTTGCTGATCATTCGTGATGCGTTCGACGGCATCCGTCGTTTTGGCGAGTTCCAGCGCAATCTGGGCATGGCCAAGAATATTCTCGCGACGCGGCTGAAAAACCTGGTGGCCCATGGCGTGCTGGAGATTGTCCCGGCGTCCGATGGCAGCGCGTATCAGGAGTACGTGTTGACGGCGAAGGGCAAGGGGTTGTTCCACCTGATCATCGGTTTGCGCCAGTGGGGTGAGGCATACCTCTACGAGCCGGGTGAGCGCCATTCAGTGATGGTCGATCAGCAGCAGGGCGCGGCGTTGCGACCGCTGGAACTGCGCGCCGAGGATGGCCGCCTGCTGGGGCCGGAGGATTGTCGGCGGATTGCGGCGGATGAGGTGTGACCACCGCTGATCCTGAGCCCAACGCCGCTTTTGTAGGAGCCGGCTTGCCGGCGATAGCGATTCGCGCAGCACGGCCAAAACCTCAGCCTGCCGGCTGATCGCCAGCAAGCTGGCTCCTACAGAACTCGGCGGGTCATTCGCGGGAAAACCGCTCGCGGCTGTTGCTCAGGTGCGTCCACATCGCCGCCCGCGCGGCATCCGGGTCCTGGCGGCGGATGGCGTTGAGGATCGCCTCGTGTTCCAGGCTGGCGAGCTGGCCCAGTTGCGCCAGGTCGGCATCGCCGCGCTCCGCCCCCGGCACCCGGGTGCGCGGAATCATCGAGCTGCCCAGGTGCAGCAGGATCTCGGAAAAGTAGGCATTGCCGGTGGCTTCGGCGATCAGCAGGTGAAAACGCTGGTCGGCCGCCACGCAACTGTCGTTGTTGGCCAGCAGGCTCCGATACTCATCCAGCGCCGCACGCATCTGCTTGAGGTGCTCATCGCTGCGCCTGCGTGCCGCCAGTGCCGCCGCCTGGGTCTCCAGGCCCAGGCGCAGTTCCAGCAGATCGCGCACGCTCAACGCGGTTTCCACATTCAGGCGCAGGCCGTGGGGCTCCTGGCGCTCCAGCACGAAACTGCCGACACCATGATGGGTTTCCACCCAGCCCGACGCCTGCAATTTGGAAATCGCCTCGCGCACCACCGTACGGCTGACCTTGTGCTCGCAGACAATGGCGCTTTCCGACGGCAGCTTGTCGCCCGGCTTCAAATGCCCCAGGCGAATCTGCTGGGTCAGGTGATCGACCAGGTCGTGGGCCAGGTTGGGGCTGCGTTTGCGCCGTGGCGCAGAGGGGGCGGTTTCAGTGTTCATGGGCGTGTCACGCAGGGGCGAGGGGAAAGCTTAACACTCGTCTGACAAGAGGCGTAGCGATGACCGTCAGCATGTATGACAACTTGAAGGCAGAAGCCGCTCTTTCTAAATGATGGCGCTGGCCAAGCCTCTTTGTGGACCGCTGATGGATATTTTTATTTTTTATAAAGTACTTATAAATCAAATAGATATTATTTTGTTTGATGTTTTTTGCGTTCGCCATCGGCGATTCCTGTCCAGAAATCGCAATCTGGGCACTTGTTGCCCTATTTTTCTACTCGTATGATGACTGTCGACTGGCTCGTCTGATCCAGCACCCCCGCACACAAAAACAACCCGTGGGAGACTCGTCGTGAACAACACCCTGGATACGTCCGCAACAGCGGAACGCGATTCCTTGCTGGCCGTCGCCGTGGCGAAGGTCAAGCGCCATGTGCTGCCGCTGTTCGTCATCATGTTTATCGTCAACTACATCGACCGGGTGAACATCGGCTTCGTGCGCACGCACCTGGAACACGACCTGGGGATCGGCGCCGCCGCCTACGGTTTTGGGGCCGGGTTGTTCTTTATCGGTTATGCCCTGTTCGAAGTGCCGTCCAATATCCTCTTGCAGAAGGTCGGCGCACGGCTCTGGCTGACCCGCATCATGTTCACCTGGGGACTGGTCGCCACGGCCATGGCCTTTGTCCAGAACGAAACCCACTTCTATATCCTGCGTTTCCTGCTCGGGGTGGCCGAGGCCGGCTTCTTTCCCGGGGTGATCTACTACTTCACCCGCTGGCTGCCAGGGGTTGAGCGCGGCAAGGCGATCGCCATCTTCCTCAGCGGCTCGGCCGTGGCCTCGCTGATTTCCGGCCCGCTGTCCGGGGCCCTGTTGCAGCTCGAAGGTTTCGGCTGGCACGGCTGGCAGTGGATGTTCATCATCGAAGGCCTGGCCTCGGTGGTGCTCTGCGGCTTCACCTGGTTCTGGCTCGACTCCACGCCCAAGGACGCGAAGTGGCTGAGTGTCGCCGAGCAGCAGGTGCTGGTGCAGGTCATCGAGGACGAACAGCAGCAGCGCGACGCCTCGATGCCGATCAAGCCGTCGATCTGGAGCCTGCTCAAGGACCGCCAGATCCTGTTGTTCTGCGTGTTGTATTTCTGCATCCAGCTGACCATCTATGCCGCCACCTTCTGGCTGCCGAGCATCATCAAGAAGATGGGCCAGATGAGCGACCTGCAGGTGGGTTTCTTCAACTCGATTCCCTGGCTGATCTCGATCATTGCCATGTATGCCTTCGCGGCCGCCTCGGGCAAGTGGAAACACCAGCAGGCCTGGGTCGCCTCGGCGCTGCTGATCGCCGCGCTGGGGATGTTCATGTCCACCACCGGCGGGCCGATCTTCGCCTTTGTCGCGGTGTGCTTCGCGGCCATCGGCTTCAAGTCCGCCTCGTCGCTGTTCTGGCCGATTCCCCAGGCGTACCTGGATGCGCGCATCGCCGCGGCGGTGATTGCCCTGGTCAACTCCACGGGCAACCTCGGCGGTTTCGTCGCGCCGACGACCTTCGGCTGGCTGGAGGAGCACACCGGTTCGATCCAGGGCGGCTTGTACGGCCTGGCGGCGGCTTCGGTGATCGCCGCGATCCTGGTGTTCTTTGCCCGCACCCAGCCCAAACCGACCCACACATTGCCGGGATCGGTCAGCCCGGCCCTGAACAAATCCCATTAAAGACTGCGGTTGAACACAGGTACCCATCATGACGACAAACACTTTGCACGCGGCCGGCCAGGCCCCCGTCATCACCAGCTTGCAGGTCATCCCGGTGGCCGGCCACGACAGCATGCTGCTGAACCTGAGCGGTGCCCATGGTCCGTTTTTCACCCGCAATATCGTGATCATCACCGACAGCAGCGGTCGCACCGGCGTCGGTGAAGTACCGGGCGGCGAGCGTATCCGCGCGACCCTGGAAGATGCCCGTTCGCTGTTGCTGGGGCAGTCCATCGGCAACTACCAGAAGCTGCTCAACCAGGTGCGCCGCACCTTCGCCGAGCGCGATGCCGGCGGTCGCGGCCAGCAGACCTTCGACCTGCGCATCACCATTCATGCGGTGACGGCCCTGGAAGCCGCGCTGCTCGACCTGCTCGGCCAGTTCCTCGGTGTGCCCGTGGCGGCCTTGCTGGGTGAGGGGCAGCAGCGCGAGGCGGTGAAGGTGCTGGGTTATCTGTTCTATATCGGTGATCGCGGCAAGACCGACCTGGCCTACCGAAATGAAGCCGGGGCGGATGACGCCTGGTTCCGCCTGCGTCACGAAGAGGCGATGACCCCCGAGGCCATCGTCAAGCTCGCCGAAGCCGCCCAGGCGCGTTACGGCTTCAATGACTTCAAACTCAAGGGCGGCGTGCTCAGTGGCGCGGCGGAAATCGACGCGGTGACGGCCCTGGCCGAGCGCTTCCCCCTGGCGCGGATCACCCTTGACCCCAACGGTGCCTGGTCGCTGAAAGAGGCCATCGCCCTGTGCCGTGATCAACACCATGTACTGGCTTATGCCGAGGACCCTTGCGGTGCCGAGAATGGCTATTCCGGTCGCGAAGTCATGGCCGAGTTCCGCCGGGCCACGGGCCTGCCGACGGCGACCAATATGATCGCCACCGACTGGCGGGAAATGGGTCATGCGATTCAGTTGCATGCCGTCGATATTCCCCTCGCCGACCCGCATTTCTGGACCATGCAGGGTTCGGTCCGGGTCGCGCAGATGTGTCATGAATGGGGCCTGACCTGGGGCTCGCATTCCAACAACCACTTCGATATTTCCCTGGCGATGTTCACCCATGTGGCCGCTGCCGCGCCGGGTGAGATCACCGCCATCGACACCCACTGGATCTGGCAGGACGGCCAGGGCCTGACCAGGGAGCCGTTGCAGATCGTCGACGGTTTTATCCAGGTCCCGCAAAAGCCGGGATTGGGTATCGAACTGGATATGGACGCGGTGGCCAAGGCCCATGAGTGCTACAAGAACATGGGCCTCGGCGCCCGCGACGACGCCGTGGCGATGCAGTTCCTGATTCCCGGCTGGTCGTTCAACAACAAGCGCCCGTGCCTGGTGCGCTGAGGCCTATTCGGGGCTGAACAGCGTCACGGCGACGATCTGCTCGCCGTCGACGCGCACTTGCAACACGCCTCGGGGGACTGGCTGGTCCTGCTGGTAGCACTCCAGCAGAACCCGGTCCGCCGCCGTGGCGGTGGCTTGGAACTGATGGGTTTTACGCAGCAGGGCTCGTGCTTCGGGAGAGATCGGGAAGGCACCATGGCCTTCACGAACCGCCTCGCAGAACGCCAGGGTCACGGCTCTCGGCGTGCGGGCCGGTGGCGAGGGCATGTCGGCATCGGCGAACAACTGGTTGAGTTGGTCGGCGGTTTCCACAGCCCTCGGAAAGCCGGTGAAGGCCGACACCTGCAACAGGAGTTCGGTGTATTCGCCGGGTGCCAGTCCCGAGGCCAGGCCGGTCTTGAAGTGCACGCTGAGGGGGGCACCGACCATGCCGGCAGCGACGATCGCGGCAAAGGTCGCGGCTTCACGTAGCCTCGGGTCAAGGCCGGGGCGCTGATGCAGATAGCCATAGACGACGCCGACCGCCAGCTCGCCCAATGCCGGAGCGGTATGAAACAACGCATCCAGGCGCGCACCGCCGCCAGGGACCCACTCGATAAACTGTTTGCGACCTTCACGGTAAAGTTCGGCCACCGGATCCTTGCTGTTCATGTTCTGTCCTCTGCGAAAAAGTAGGGTTCGCGCGTCGACGACAGCAGGACATCGACGGGTAAAAGCCTAGTCAGTCCGGCGAAAAATGCTCCCGGGAACAGCGGTTTTGCCACTAGAGTGGTGGGCTTGAGAGGACGATTCCAGAGAGGGTGTATGCCGACGTTTTACGACGCACGTGGGAATATCTATGCCGTGGCGAGCCCCGCCGAAGTGCGCGGGCTGGGCCTGGATCTGCCGGCGGATGCCGCACAGGCCGCGCTGCTGCGTCGTACCTGGGCGCTTGAGGCAGTGGAGGCACTCTGTGGCTGGGGAGGGCAGGCGCCTGGGCGAGATGGCAAACACCATCGTTCCGATGGCTTGCTGGTGGGGCCGTTCCAGGCGCAGGCGCCGTTCGATCTGTTGATCGTCAATACCGACGGCACCCTGGCCGAGCGCAGCGGCAACGGCCTGACGATTTTTGCCCAGGCGCTGACCGAGCAGGGCTTGATGCCGGTTCAGGGTGCTTGTCTGTTGCGGGTCCATCACGATCAGCCGGGTGGCCTCTCTCCGGTTGCCACCTCGGTCGAGTCGGCGCATGTCGAAGGGCAGCAGGGGGTCTGGCTGGACCTGGGGAAACCGGCGTTCGGTCCGGCTGCTGTGGCTGCCCAGAGTGTCGGCGAGGCGGAATTGAACGGCCGCCAGTTGAGCCACGTCACGCAGTTGTCGGGCCTGAACGCCGACTGGCAGCGCAGCCAGTTCGTGCGTATCGGCAATCCGCACTGCGTCACCCTGGTCGACGAGCAGGCGTTGCTGCCGAGCAACGCACAGATGGGTGAGTCTGCCCTGGAGCCTGGCCTGACCCGCATCGCCTATGCCCCGCCGAGCGGTGCTGGTGAACCTTGCCCGGCGGGCGTGAATCTGCAATGGGCAGCCCTGGTGGCGCCGGGGCAATTGCAGGCCCGGGTGTTCGAGCGCGGCGAAGGGCCAACGGCGTCTTCCGGTACCAGCGCCAGCGCGGTGGCCTGTGCGGCCTGGCGGGTCGGTTGGGTCGAGGCCGGCGAAGTCCGGGTCGGCATGCCGGGCGGTACGGCACCGATTCGCCTGGTGGCTCGGGAGGGTGAGTTGCAGAGTGTCCATCTGTTTGGCGCGGCCCGGCGTCAATCCTGAGGCCGACATCGAGACCGGAAAAAGTCCCCCCTGCGCGGGTCCGTTTTGCCCTTGTCCGGCCCTGGCGGTTTTGGCTTGATGAATCGGCAGGGAGGAAGGCCGACGAGCGCCTTGCCCTGATCGGCCCGTTAGAACGGGTCCGAATTTCCGACTCGTTTAAAGGGAATTTACGATGAGAGCAGTTAAAGGTTTATTCAGCGCGCTGGCGTGTGCCGGGCTGGTGTTCACCACCGCCTCCACGTGCGCTCAGGCGGTGCCCGAGCCGGCCATCAGCGATAAGAAAGTGGTCACCAGTACCGACGCGGTCGAGTCCAGTCCGGCGGAACTGCTGGAGGGCAGTCGCACCGATTATTTTTCATGCTCGGTGGGCCGCTTCAGGGGCGAACTCGAGGCCCGGGTGGTGTTCGCCTCCGCCGGCAATACGGCGTACTTCGATGTCAGTGCGGTGAGGTACCGGATTGTTCGCAGCAGTGGCCAGGGCGGTGGTAACAGGGCCAATGTGAACTTCCACCTGGATACCTTGAACAAACAGGGCGTGGTCCGGGCCAGTGACCCCTACCGCTCGCCGGACGCGATGCGCCAGGATGGCAGCTGGCACCTGCTCGACGTCAACCGGATCGTGCGCACGGATTATCAGGGCGCGGTGACCTTCGAGTTTGTGTTTGACCGCTCGGTGGCCAGTGACACCCGGTGTGCGGCCCACAAGACCTACCAGTGGGCCGGTGCCTCGACCGCGCGTTCCAGCGCGGCCAACTAAAGGGCATCAAGTCCTGGCGCTTCGCGAATCAGGAAGTGATCGAGGTTGTCGATTTCACAACTGAACACACTGAAGGTCTGTTCTGGGTTCTTCTTGCTCGGCACTTGCTTCAATTGCGGCGTGACGCCGTAGAAGAAGCAATACAGGTCTTCGGCGTGGTCGATGACGCTGTTGATCTCCTCCAGGAACACTGTGCGCTGGCGGTAGTTCTCGATCAGGCTTTTACTCAGGTAGACATTGATCGAGTAGCGCTTCTTGTCGGCCCAGACCGGTTTGTCGAAAACCACGCTGAAGCTGGTCTTGTAGTCCTTGATTTCCTTGATCCTGCCCCAGTAGATCAGGCCCTGGCGGTCCTGGCAGTATTCGACCTTCTTGAAAAAGGCGTTGTAGTTCAGGGTCAGGTCGCCAATGGTCAGGGGCATGCGTTTGAGCAGGTCCTTGTTGGCGTGGTTGGAGACGAAGCACTCCACCGGGTGGGCGAACACGCTGGTGCGGTTCGGTGGGGCCTTGGCTTCGTGGGGGGCGGCGCTGTCGATGATGGGCGCCGCCGGCTCCGCTGTCGGTTGCTCCGGGCGGGTGCCGCTGGCGGTGGGCGTCTTGCGTGTATAAGTGCGGCGGGTCAGCAGCAGCTCGACGGGGAAGTTCTGTTCACCTTCGATATCGTCCAGCGGCTGCTCCCCATCGAGCACACCCGGTGCGGTTTCCGCGCTCAGGTACGGGCAGTCCGCCAGGTGCCGGGTACTGGGCATGTTCTTGAAGTGCGGGGTGCGTTTGAAGCGCGGGTTGCTGGCGTTGTAGGTGGTCAGCCGGTTGTTGCTGTCGAACGCCGCGCGGCAGGCATCGTTCGGGCACTGGAAGCTTTCCCGGCTGGAATCGAACTCCACCGTCTCGTCGAAATTCAGGTCGCGGACGTCGTAGATCGTCAGTTTTTCGTCGAGGCTGATGCAGTAGGCCTTGTCGAATTTCATACCGGGTCCTGCCACTGCAGCTGCGCCGGCTGGCGTTTCACCAGGACCTTGCCGTCGCGGATCGAATACAGCGGCAGGCCCTGGCTGCGGATCATCTCGTAGTCGCTGTCCGCCGAGAGGATCAGCAGGTTGGCCGGGCGTCCGACCTCCAGCCCGTAGCGTTCACCCAGGGCCATGGCCTTGGCGCTGTTGTCGGTGACCAGGTCCAGTGCGCTTTGCAGGTTGCGATAACCGAGCATATGGCAGATATGCAGCCCCGCCTCCAGCACCCGCAGGATATTGCCGTTGCCCAGCGGATACCACGGGTCGACGATCGAGTCCTGGCCGAAGCAGACATTCATCCCGGCTTCCAGCAACTCGTTCACCCGGGTCACGCCCCGGCGTTTCGGAAAGTTGTCGAAGCGTCCCTGCAAGTGAATGCTCTCGGTGGGGCAGGAGACGAAACTGATCCCCGAGGCTTTCAGCAAGCGGAACAGCTTGGCGCAGTAGGCATTGTCGTAGGAGCCCATGGCCGTGGTGTGGCTGGCGGTCACCCGCGAGCCCATGTCGCGGCTGCGGGCTTCTTCGGCCAGCACTTCGAGGAAACGCGAGTGCGGATCGTCGGTTTCGTCGCAATGCACATCCACCAGGCAGCCGGTTTTTTCCGCCAGGTCCATCAGGAATTTCACCGAGGACACGCCCTGATCGCGGGTGTACTCGAAATGCGGGATACCGCCCACCACGTCGGCACCGAGATTGATCGCCTCGACCATCAGTTCCCGGCCATTGCGATAGGACTCGATGCCTTCCTGGGGAAACGCCACGATCTGCAGGTCGATCAGGTGCCGGGTTTCCTCGCGTACTTCGAGCATGGCCTTGAGTGCGGTCAGTTGCGGATCGGTGACGTCGACATGGGTCCGCACATGCTGGATGCCATGGGCGGCGAGGCTGCGGATGGTTTTTTTCGCGCGGGCCTTGGTGTCTTCCTGGGTGATGGTCGCCTTGCGCTCGCCCCAGCACTCGATGCCTTCGAACAGGGTGCCGCTCATGTTCCAGCGCGGTTCGCCGGCGGTGAGGGTGGCGTCGAGGTGGATATGCGGTTCGACGAAAGGCGGGACGAGCAGGTTGCCCTGGGCGTCGAGATCGTCCGGGCCGGCGCTCAACGGGCCGGTTTGCGGGGTGATGCTCGCGATCCGTGCGTGTTCCAGGTGCAGGTCATACAGGCCTTCGCGGTGACGCAGCTTGGCGTTGAGGATATGCATGGGCGGGGTCCTTGTCGTACGTGTCGTCATAAGGTATCCGAAGTCTGCAGGAAACTGCTTGGAGATCTCCCCAGAACGCGACGGAACATGGTCGAAAATGCCGCCGGGCTCTGGTAGCCGAAATCCAGGGCAATCCGTGTGACCGACTCGCCTTGACTCAATCGGGCCAGAGCGAGGACCACGCAGACCTGTTGTCGCCATTGGGAAAAGCTCTGGACGGTCTGGTCCTGAAACAGTCGTCCGAAGCTGCGCAGGCTCATGTGCAGGCGGTCGGCCCAGGCCTGGGGCGGCTGGCGGATATCCGGTTGCTCGACGAAGGCCTGGCACAGTGGCAGCAGGCGCGGGTCCTGGGGCAGCGGGATATGCAAAGGCAAGCTGTGGGCGCTGGCCAGCTCATGCAGCAACAGGGTGATCAGCGCGCCATCGCGGCCCTGTTCGTCGTAGTCAGCTGGCATATCGACGGCGGCGATCAGCAATTGCCGTAGCAATGCCGAGACTTCCAGTACCTGGCAGGCCCGGCTCATGTTGCTGACAGCGTCGGGCTCGATGTAGAGGCTGCGGGTACTGACACCGAGCATCAGCACCTGATGGGGTACGCCGGGAGGAATCCATACCGCGCGTTGCGGTGGGACGATCCAGTTGCCGCCATCGGTGAGCACATGCATCACCCCCGTGGCGCCATAGAGCAATTGCGCCCGACGGTGCTGATGGCGGACCAGCAGGTGCCCGTGGGGATAATCGGTGCCGATGGCGATCACGGCCTGGGGCAGGTGATCGAACAGGGCGAGGGAGGTATTGCGCATGGCGGTGTTTATCTGGCCGAAACGCAAACAGTATTGACGGACTTGCGCAAGCACGCCAAGTGTCAGCCGCTTAAGGTTGGGTTTCTCTCTTTCTGAAAGGACCCGATGTGATGCTTTATGGGCTGTTGGCACTGTTTGGCGGGCTGGCTGGGATGACCAGCGTGTTGTTCGGTTTTGGTGGCGGTTTCGTGGTGGTGCCGTTGTTGTACTGGACCCTGGGCGGCAGCCCGGACCCGGCGATCAGCGCGGCGGCGATGCAGATTGCCGTGGCCACCTCGACCTGCGTGATGATCGTCAATGCCCTGGTCGCCACGGGCAAGCACCGGCGAGCTGGGAATCTGCGGCGCGCCTATATCTGGCCGTTGGCGGGGTTTATCGGGCTTGGCTCGGTGCTCGGGGCGGTATTGGCGAGCCTGGTCAGCAGTGAGGCGGTGCGCTGGGCCTTTATTGCCTACCTGGCGTTGACCATTGTCGATTGCCTGGCTCGGCGCGGATTTATGCAGCAGGGCGAGACTCGCCCGGCGCAACCGCTCAAGCCCGTGGTCACGGTGGGTGGCGGCTTGCTGATCGGAGTCGTGGCGACCTTTCTCGGTGTCGGTGGCAGCGTGATGACGGTGCCGCTGTTGCGCCGCAGCGGCCTGAGCATGAGCCTCGCGACGGCCATGGCCAATCCGTTGAGCGTGCCGGTGGCGGTGGTGGGGACCCTGACCTATGTCGCAATGGCCGGGTTCCGGCCACTGGGGCTGGGGCCCTGGTTTGCCGGGTATGTGGACTTGCTGGCGTTCGCGGTGCTGATCCTCGGATCCCTGGCGGGGATGCGCCTGGCGACGCCGTTGATCGGGCGCCTGCCGGATCGTTTGCATGCCAGGGTCTACATCGGCTTGCTGGCGTTGGTGCTGTTGGCGATGCTACTGGACTGACCCGCCCATCAATACGCCCTGCTCCTACAGGGGCGGTGCCCGGCCTCAGGATCAGACGGTCAGCAGGCGCTCGCGCAACTTGGCAACCTCGTCGCGCATCTGCGCCGCCGCCTCGAACTCCAGGTCGCGGGCCAACTGGTACATCTTCTCTTCCAACTGGCGGATACGCTTGGTGATCTCGCTCGGCGAACGCAGTTCGTTTTCGTAGCGGGCGTTTTCCTCGGCGGCCTTGGCCATGCCCTTGCGCTTCTTGCTGCGCGAACCGGGCACGGTGGCGCCTTCCATGATATCGGCGACATCCTTGAACACGCCCTTGGGCGTGATGCCGTTGGCCAGGTTGTGGGCGATCTGCTTGTCGCGCCGGCGCTCGGTCTCGCCGATCGCCCGTTCCATGGAACCGGTGATGCGGTCCGCATAGAGGATCGCCCGGCCATTGAGGTTACGCGCCGCCCGACCGATGGTCTGGATCAGCGAGCGCTCGGAGCGCAGGAAACCTTCCTTGTCCGCATCGAGGATCGCCACCAGCGACACCTCGGGCATGTCCAGGCCCTCGCGCAGCAGGTTGATCCCCACCAGCACATCGAAGGTGCCCAGGCGCAGGTCGCGGATGATTTCCACCCGCTCCACGGTGTCGATGTCCGAGTGCAGGTAACGCACCCGCACGCCGTGGTCGGCGAGGTAGTCGGTGAGGTCTTCGGCCATGCGCTTGGTCAGGGTGGTGACCAGCACGCGCTCTTCCACGGCCACGCGTTTGGCTATTTCCGAGAGCAGGTCGTCGACCTGGGTCAGCGCCGGGCGGATCTCCACCTGCGGGTCCACCAAACCGGTGGGACGAACCACCTGCTCGACGACCCGGCCGGCATGCTCGGCTTCGTAGTTGCCGGGGGTGGCGGAGACAAAAATGGTCTGCGGGCTCACCGCTTCCCATTCGTCGAAGCGCATCGGCCGGTTGTCCAGCGCCGAGGGCAGGCGGAAACCGTACTCCACCAGGGTTTCCTTGCGCGAACGGTCGCCCTTGTACATGGCGCCGACTTGCGGAACGCTGACGTGGGACTCGTCGATCACCAGCAGCGCGTCGGCCGGCAGGTAGTCGTAGAGGGTCGGCGGCGCCTCCCCGGAAGCGCGTCCCGAGAGGTAGCGCGAGTAGTTTTCGATACCGTTGCAGTAACCCAGTTCGAGGATCATTTCCAGGTCGAAGCGGGTGCGTTGCTCCAGGCGCTGGGCTTCCACCAGCTTGTTGTTGTCGCGCAGGTAGCCCAGGCGTTCCTTGAGCTCCTCCTTGATCCCGTCGATGGCGCCGAGCAGGGTTTCCCTCGGTGTCACGTAGTGGCTTTTCGGATAGAAGGTAAAGCGCGGCAGCTTGCGGATCACTTCGCCGGTCAGTGGGTCGAAGGCCGAGAGGCTTTCCACTTCGTCGTCGAACAGCTCGATGCGGATCGCTTCCAGGTCGGATTCGGCCGGGTACACATCGATCACGTCGCCGCGCACACGGAACGTCGCCCGGGCGAAATCCATGTCGTTGCGGGTGTATTGCAGGTCGGCCAGGCGGCGCAGCAGGGCGCGCTGGTCGAGTTTGTCGCCACGGTCCACGTGCAGGACCATCTTCAGGTAGGTTTCCGGGCTGCCCAGGCCATAGATGCAGGACACCGTGGTGACGATGATGGCGTCCTTGCGCTCCAGCAGCGCCTTGGTCGCCGACAGGCGCATCTGTTCGATATGGTCGTTGATCGACGCATCCTTCTCGATAAAGGTATCGGAGGAGGGCACGTAGGCTTCCGGCTGGTAGTAGTCGTAGTAGGAAACGAAATACTCCACGGCGTTGTTCGGGAAAAACGCCTTGAACTCGCCGTACAACTGCGCGGCCAGGGTCTTGTTCGGCGCCAGCACCAGGGTCGGGCGCTGCACCTGGGCGATCACGTTGGCGATGCTGAAGGTCTTGCCCGAGCCGGTCACCCCGAGCAGGGTCTGGTGAGCCAGGCCGGCTTCGATGCCCTCGACCATCTGACGGATGGCTTCGGGCTGGTCGCCGGCGGGCTGGAAGCGGGTGACGAGCTGGAATTCGGACATAACCTACCTCTGGGTTCATTCCCGCCTGACAGTCGTGGCGAAAACGAGAAAGACCTCTTACGACCGATGTCGTAGGGAAAAACCATGATAATGCTGGATATGGTGCCCGGGAGGACAGCTTTCAAGGCAAGCGTTACCCCGGCAGTCTGTTGCAATTGGACGGGCGTCCCGCAAATAAATCAAAAAACTTGTCATATTCCGACAATAGTCGGTCGCCCTGACCGGTGATGGCCTCTATACTAGCTCCCCGTTTGTGCACCGCTCTAGTGCAATCGGCCGGAGCGTTGTCACTTCCCTCCACCCCCCATTCAGAGCCGCCGCAATAATGAGCCTGTTCTCCGCTGTCGAAATGGCACCACGCGATCCTATCCTGGGCCTCAACGAAGCATTCAATGCCGATACCCGTACCGACAAGGTCAATCTGGGTGTGGGTGTTTACTGTGACGAAAGTGGGAAAATTCCACTGTTGCGGGCCGTTGTCGAAGCCGAAACCCAGCGCGCGGCTCAGCATGCCTCCCGTGGCTACTTGCCGATCGACGGTATTGCCGCCTACGACAAGGCCGTGCAAACCCTGTTGTTCGGTCAGGATTCGCCGCTGATCGCCGCCGGTCGTGTGCTCACCACCCAAGCGGTGGGTGGTACCGGCGCACTGAAAATCGGTGCCGACTTCCTCAAGCAACTGCTGCCGAACGCCACCGTGGCCATCAGTGACCCGAGCTGGGAAAACCACCGCGCGCTGTTCGAAGCCGCGGGTTTCCCGGTGCAGAACTATCGTTACTACGATGCCGCGAGCAATGGTGTGAACCGTGCCGGCCTGCTGGAAGACCTCAACGCGCTGCCGGCCAAGTCCATCGTCGTGCTGCACGCCTGCTGCCACAACCCGACCGGTGTCGACCTGACCCCGGCCGACTGGCAGGACGTGCTGAACGTCGTCAAAACCAAGGACCTGGTACCGTTCCTCGACATGGCGTACCAGGGCTTTGGTGACGGCATCGATGAAGACGCCGCCGCCGTGCGCCTGTTCGCCGAGTCGGGCCTGACCTTCTTCGTTTCCAGTTCGTTCTCCAAATCGTTCTCGCTGTATGGCGAGCGTGTCGGTGCACTGTCGATCGTCAGCGAATCGAAGGAAGAGACCGCCCGTGTCCTGTCCCAGGTCAAGCGCGTGATCCGCACCAACTACTCCAACCCGCCGACCCACGGTGCGACCATCGTCGCGGCGGTGTTGAACAGCCCTGAGCTGCGCGCCCGGTGGGAAGCCGAGCTGGCGGAAATGCGCCTGCGCATTCGTGGCATGCGCATGCAGATGGTCGACCTGCTGGCCCAGCACGGCGCCAAGCGTGACTTCAGCTTCGTCGGTCGCCAGCGCGGGATGTTCTCCTACTCCGGCCTGACCGTCGAGCAAGTGGCCCGCCTGAAAAACGAGTTCGGCATCTATGCACTGGATACCGGCCGTATCTGCGTGGCCTCGTTGAACCAGCGCAATATCGACGCGGTGGTGAAGGCGATCGTTCAGGTGATCTGACCCCGCCGGTAGTGCCCTGGCGCCCCATGAAAAAGGCCTGCAGCGATGCAGGCCTTTTTTTCGTCTGTGAAACATGAACCGCAACTTAAAACTCGGTGAAGAAATCTTCACCGCTACTTAAATCAGTGTTCATGAAGACCGCGGGTAAAAAATTATATATAGGTGGTGGCAATCACAATAACAAAAGAGGCCATGGGTTGACGGTTCAAAGTGCGTTGTAACTTATTGGGAAAACCCCATGGGCGATAACGTGGAAAGCCTTGTTTAAAAGGGCTGCGGGGTGTTTTTGACACACCCGGGAATCGCCAATGCTACACCCGCCACCTCCTTCGCTGACACGAAGATTGTCCTTGCCTTCGGGCACTTTCTGCCCTTTACCGCTTTACGTTTCCACCCCTTCGCGCGGAGGACGGAGTGTACCCGTCGATCGCACTAACAAGAGGGTGAAACATTATTAACCAGGGGAATTACAATGATGTCGACCAAACTCAACTTCCTGACGCTGGCGGTCTCGCTGGGCATGGCCCAGGCGGCCATGGCGACCACCGTGACGGATCAAGACGATGCCAAGGGTTTCGTCGAGGACAGCAGCCTCAACCTGCACCTGAAGAACCAATACTTCGACCGTGACGTGAAAAACGGTCCGGCGGACAAGAAGGACTGGACCCAGGGCATCTTCGGCAACTACAGCTCCGGCTTCACCCAGGGCACCGTCGGTTTCGGCGTGGATGCCTTCGGTTACTGGGGGATCAAGCTTGATGGCGGCGCCGGTACGGCCGGCACCGGTAACCTGCCGGTGGGCCGCAACGGTGAGCCCGAGGACGATTACGCCAAGGCCGGCGGTGCGGTGAAGATGCGGATCTCCAAGACCGAATTGCTCTACGGTGATATGCAGCCCACCGCGCCGGTCTTCGCCGCCGGCGGTACCCGGCTGATTCCGGAAACCGCTACCGGCTTCGACCTGTTGAGCAGCGAGATCAAGGACCTGGACCTGGAAGCCGGGCATTTCACCAGCGGCACCGGGGTGGTCTCCACCAGCAACGATCACTCGTTGTATGCCACCTACGCCAACGTCACCGCCAGCGCCGTCAACTACCTCGGCGGCAAGTACAAGGTCAACGACAACCTCAACTTCACCCTCTACGGTTCCGAGTTCGAAGACGTCTGGCGTCAGTACTACACCAACGGCAACTACACCCTGGCGCTCTCGCCGGGTCAGTCGCTGAACTTCGACTTCAACCTGTACAAGACCAATGACGAAGGCGCGGCCAAGGCCGGCCCGATCAACAACACCGCGTTCTCCTTCGCCACGGCCTACACCTTCCTGACCGCGCATACCGTGACCCTGGCGTTCCAGAAGATCCACGGCGACACGCCGTTCGACTATGTCGGCTTCGGCACCAACGGCCCGGGCGACGGTGGCGATTCGATCATGCTGGCCAACTCCGTGCAGTACTCGGACTTCAACGGCCCGGGCGAGAAGTCCTGGCAGGCGCGCTATGACCTGAACATGCTGACCTACGGGGTGCCGGGCTTGAGCTTCATGACCCGCTATATCTACGGTGACGATATCGATGGCACCAAGATGGCTTCGAACAGCGCCTACAACCTGCTGCACTACGGTGCCGACGGTACGCACCACGAGACTGACGTCGAAGCCAAGTACGTGGTGCAAAGCGGCCCGGCGAAGGACCTGTCGCTGCGCCTGCGCCAGTCGTTCCACCGTGCCAATGCCGATCAGCCTGAAGGCGACAACAATGAGCTGCGCCTGATCGCCGATTACCCTATCTCGATCTTCTGATCAGAGGGTGGGAAGAGGAGGGCCCAGGCGCTCCTCTTCCTGTTATTCCAGCGGACAGACATCGGCTTCTGTCCGCGCTGCCTCGACGCGATTCCTGCCCGAGCGCTTGGCCTGGTACAAGGCCGCATCCGCCAAACCATAGGCCGTGTCGAAACTGGTGCCCATGGGGCTGGCACTGACCCCGAAACTCGCGGTGATCTGCCGGTTCACCGGATGCCCGAAGACATGCGAAGCAATGCTGTCTCGCAGGGCTTCGGCAAGGCACAGACCTTCCTCGAGCGTACCGGCGGGAATCAGTACGGTAAATTCCTCTCCGCCGACGCGACCAATAAATCCCGCATTGCCCACGGCCCGGCGCAAACAACCGACGATGCCTTGAATCACCGCGTCGCCCGCCGGATGGCCGAACTCGTCGTTGACTTGCTTGAAGTGGTCGATGTCCAGCACCACCATCGCCGCTCCGGTTTTGCACAGCGCCTGCACGGTCAGGTCAATCACCGCGCCACGGTTCAGCACATCGGTCAGCGCATCGTGGGTGGCACGGTATTCGAGCTGGCGGGCGAGGGTTTGCAGTTGGGCGTTGAGGGTGTTCATTTCGCGCTCGGCGCGGTCGCTGCGGCGTATCAGCCGGCGCGTCTCGCGCATGAGCCGTTCGAAGTGCACGGTCAGCTCTCCGAGTGCCTGCTGGTACACCGGGGCGTCGGCTTCAGTCAGGGCCAGGATCGAACGGGCGTGTTCAAGGGCGTCGGTTTCGCTCCTGAACAGGTCGTGTGCCGCGTCATCCTGTGCGCCGGCTGAAGTGACTGAAGCGGTCATGCTCATCATCCTTCTCCAGGAATCATTGGAGAGTCGTTGCGTGGTCGTTGAAGATGATGGCGGTAAAGTCGGCCTTCAACTCTTCGCCGAACTCGAAGATGGTTTCATCTTCTTCATCGTGGTACCAGTTCACCTGCATCTCGTTGCCCGATTGAGCGGCCTTGTCCAGTGCGTCGAAAATGCTGAACAGCATCTTGGTACTGGAGCTGTTGAAGTAGGCCAGGGCAATATGGGTGGTGATGGTGGTGTCCTCGCGGGCGGCGAGGTAGGTGCGCAGTTGCTGGAGAACGGGGGCATAGAAGGCGGCGGCATTTTCCGGGTAGGACTCGCCTTTTATCGTCAGCAGATTCTGATCGAAGCGAAAGTCGACTTCCGGTGAGGTGGCGGTTGCTTCAATGTAAAAATTATCCATGGCGATTGCGTCACTCTACTTAGATAGTGGCTTTAAGGCAGAACAGCGTGGTTCCCGGATCGTCCGCTCTTGGGTAGAAATCGAATTCCAGCGGGGCGCAGGCATCGCGCGCCATTGTCAGGAAACCCAGGCCAGCGCCCTTGCTGTCCGCAGGGGTTTCCGCACGCAAGGTCACTTTGTACGCTTGCTTGATCTCTTCCAGCGACATGTTGCGCAGGGGCTCGAGCTTTTCCCGCAGGCGGTCGACATCACTGGTGGCGATCGGGTTGGCACAGAGCATCAGGTGGCGATCACCTTCCGCGCTGATGCACACCGCACCCTGGCGCAACGACGACTCTTCACGCGGCTCGGTGGGCAACGAGTCGGAGGAGTAGTGAATGATGTTTTGCGACAGTTCGACGAAGGAGGAAAACAATTTGCGTCGCGTCGGCCCGTTCACCCCGGAGATTTCCAGTTGCAGTCGGACCACCTCGGCCATGGCGGTGATGATGGTGTGCGAGAAATAACCCATGTGATAGAAAATCACATTGCGCTGCTGGGCCAGGTCGAAGAAGTGGCAATCGGCCTGGGCCGTATTCGAATTAATCATGATTGTTTCCAAGACGCGCGCAGAAGAGGGTGAGATCGTCACGCCGGTTTTGCTCTCCTTGCCAATTGGCCAGCGTGCGTTGCAAGGCTTCGCAGATGACGGTCGCTGGCTGATTGCGGTGTTCCAGTATCGTGTCGAAGGTCTTGCTCTTGCCGAAGGCAATGTTGCGCGGGCCGCCAATCTGGTCGGTCAGGCCGTCGGTGGCGATGAATACCAGGCTGTCCGGCACTATCGTCACGCGGCTTAGCGGCCATTGGTAGTCGATGTCGCTGTCCACGTAGCCGACGCCCACGCGCTGGCCGGCGAGGGTTTCCAGCTGTTGGGCGGCAGGCGGCAAGAGGTATAGCGACATGCGTGCGCCGGCAAAGCTCAGGGTCTGGCTGGCGCTGTCGAACCAGAAGAAAGCGGCGTCCAGGCCATCGTCGGACTCGGGGGTTTCATCGACGCCCTGGACTTGTCCGAGCAGCTCCTTGACGCTTTTATTGACCGCCGACAGCAGCGCGCCGGGATCGCGCGGCCCGAGCTGGACCAGCGCCTGGGTCAAGGAAGAAGAGGCGATCAGGGTCATGAAGGCGCCGGGAACACCGTGCCCGGTACAGTCGGCAATCGCCCCGAACCAGCCATCGGGGTAGGCGCAGAAATGATAGAAGTCGCCGCCGACGACATCCCGCGGCTCCCACAGCAGCACGGCATCGTCCAGGGTCGACTTCAGGGCATCCCGCGAGGCCCGCAGCATGGCGCGCTGGATAACGCTGGCGTATTCGATGCTCTGCATGATCTGGCGATTTTTCTCGGCCTGCATGGCCGCGACCACTTCCATCAACTGCAGGCCATTGCCCAAGCCGGCGAATTGGTCGTTGCGGGTGATGATAAAACCGTCGGCCAGGGTCTTTTCGCCAAACTCCACGGTCTTGAACGTCAGTTCTTCGATGCTCATCCCGGCATCGACAATCAACGGCTCCTTGTCCATGAAGGCAATGCAGCTTTTCTTGTCGTACAGCTCGCGGTGAAACGGCTTGCTCATCATCGACAGGAAGATGTTGCGGTTGATCAGGCCGATGGGACGCTCGTCTTCGAGTACCGCCAGGCAGACGATTTCCTTGTGTGCGTTGAAAGTCTCCATCACCAGGGCATTGGTGCTGTCGGAGTCAATCACCGGCACTTCAATGCACAAATCACCGGCGCAGCGATGATCTCTAGGCCGCTGTGGACGCATAAAGGGGAAGTTTTCTGCGCGCATGCTGGGGTCGCCGGGCGAGGTGAAGGCACAATGCTATCTGCGGAATATGAAGCTTATATGACGGTCTCTTTCCGGGCCGCCAACCCTGGTCCGCGGCGCGCTGGCTGCCGGTGCACGGGAGGTCGTGTATCACAGTGTGTACGAACCTGGGGCTGATACATCCCGCGACTTCCCGCTCGGTTCCGGGACACAGAAGGGATACACGCTCGCGATTAACTTTGCTGGTCGAACAACGCAGCCCACGACGCTGCTGATTCGCGCCATCCATTGTTGATCGGGAGATGTCCATGAAGCGCCCCTATGCGGCCGTTGCCGCCACCCTTGCATTCTCGCTGACGGTCCTCGCCAGCGCTGCCCATGCCGCCGATGAAAGTCCCAAGGAAAAATGCTACGGCGTGTCCAAGGCCGGCCAGAACGATTGTGCAGCCGGCAAAGGCACCTCTTGTGCCGGCACCGCCGAGGCCGACTACCAGGGCAATGCCTGGGTGCTGGTGGACAAGGGCACCTGCATCCAGATCAAGACCCCCAAGGGCGTTGGTTCCCTGGCGGAGCAGCCATGAGTCGCGGCAACAGCGGCGCGACTGCCGGCCTGACGCGCCTGCTGCCTGAGCCCCTGTTGCTGCTGGTGGCGCGGCTGGGGATCGCCTCGGTGTTCTTCCTTTCAGGACGCACCAAGGTGCAAGGCCTGTTGACGATCAAGCCGTCGACCTACGTGCTGTTCCGTTCGGAGTACGTGTTGCCGTTGATTCCGTCCGACCTGGCGGCGCACCTGGCGACCTATGCCGAGCACCTGTTTCCGATCCTGCTGGTGCTGGGCTTGCTGACACGACCGGCCGCCGCCGCACTGCTGGGAATGACCCTGGTCATCGAGCTCTTCGTTTATCCCGATGCCTGGCCGACGCACCTGACCTGGGCCGGCCTGCTGTTGCCACTGATCGCTCATGGCGGCGGTCGCTGGTCGCTCGATGCGCTGCTGCAGCGCCAACGCCGGTAACGCACCACCTCTCATCCACCATCACATCAGGCCCTGGCGGCCTGTGGGGAAACATCATGCGCAAGCTTCCAACCCTGGCCCTGACCGCACTGGCCCTGGCGACACCGATATTTGCCAGCGCCGCCGATGCGATACCGCCCGCTGGCGCAAAAAACATCGTCATCGTCCATGGTTCCTTCGTCGACGGATCGGGCTGGCGGGTCGTTCACGACATCCTGATCCACAAGGGCTACAAGGTCACCGTCGTGCACCAGCCGGCGACCAATATGGATGAGGACATCGCCGCCACCCGCCTGGTCCTCGACCAGCAGGTCGGTCCGGTGGTGCTGGTCGGCCACAGCTCCGGCGGTGCGGTGATCGGCATGGCCGGTGACCGCGACAAGGTCAAGGCACTGGTCTATGTCGCCGCGCTGCAACCGGAAGTCGGCGAAAGCCTGACCCAGTTGCTGGACTCCATGCCGACGCCGAACAACGACGTCCACGCCACCCGTGACGGGCACCTGTTCGTCGACCGCGCCAAGTTCGGCGAGGACTTTGCCGCCGACCAGACCACCAACCGCACTGACTTCCTCGCGGCTTCGCAAGTACCGGCGACCACCGCGACCTTCGGCGCACGGACCTGGGCCGCGGCCTGGCACCAGAAACCGAGCTACGGAATTGTCGCCACTGAAGACAAGGCCCTGAACCCCGATCTGCAGCGCTGGATGTACAAGCGCGCCGGTTCCACGGTGACCGAGATCAAGGGCAGCCACACGCTGTACATCTCGCAGCCCGAGGCGGTGGCGAAAGTCATCGAGCAGGCCGCGTTGAACGTCAAGTAACGCTCACCCCTATCTGAATCATCACTGCTGTCCCCCCTGACTGAACCTGGAGAAATATCATGACTACCACCGCATCCCGTTTGAGCCTAGCCACCGCCGCCGCGTTGCTCGCACTGGCGTCCGCGTCCTTTGCCGTATCGGCCAGTGCCGCCGAGAAAGAGCAGCCGGGTCGCTGCTACGGCGTCAACAGTTGCAAGGGTGAAAGCCTCTGCGCCACCGCCAAGAATGACTGCAAGGGACTGAACAGCTGCAAGGGGCAGGGCGTCATCGTCAAGACCCCGAGTGAGTGCCTCAAGGCCGGCGGCACCCTGACCGAGCCGAAGTAAGGGCAGGGCTTGCTGGACATTAAGGAAACTTGACGCCGGGTGGGTCCCTGTGGCGAGCGGGCTTGCCCGCGCTGGGCCGCGAAGCGGCCCTAAAATCAGCGACTTCATTGTGTCAGGCAGAACGCAGCCACAGGTTTTACGACTGCTTCGCAGCCGAGCGCGGGCAAGCCCGCTCGCCACAGGGACCCACCTGGCTTCAGATTTTCTTCACTGGCAGGCAAGCCAGGCTTCTACAGCTCAGACGGTGTTTTCAAAACAGTATTCCTCTCTCAAGCCGAGTACATGCGATGTCCACTTCCCCCTTCTCGGGCTACGGCCTGGGCCTGCGCAAGGAGCACTATCAGGACTTCCTGGAGACCCGGGTTGCCGTCGACTTCGTCGAGGTGATCTCGGAGAATTTCATGGTCGACGGCGGTCAGCCGCGGCATATCCTGCGCCAGATCCGCGAGCGTTATCCGGTCGCGCTGCACGGTGTCTCGATGTCCGTCGGCTCGGCGGACGGGCTCGATTCCGCTTACCTGAAGCGCCTGAAGGCACTGGTCGACGAGATCGAGCCCCTGTTCGTCTCCGATCACCTGAGCTGGTCGCGCATCGACCATTTCAATTCCCATGACCTGCTGCCGGTGCCCTATACCGACGAGGCGCTGGATCTGGTCTGCGACAATATTTTCCGCGCCCAGGATGTCCTGGGCCGCACCCTGCTCCTTGAAAATCCCTCCAGCTACCTGGCCTTCGACGGCGCCTCGATGACCGAGTGGGAATTTATCGCCGCGATGTCCAGGCGCACCGGCTGTGAACTGCTGCTCGACGTCAACAACCTCTTCGTCAGTGCGAGCAACCACCGCTTCGACGCCCTGGCGTTTCTCGACGGCCTGCCGACCGACCGGGTGCGGCAGATCCACCTGGCCGGCCACAGCCAGGGCAGGGAGTTGCTGATCGATACCCATGACAGCCCGATCTGTGCCGAGGTCTGGGCGCTGTATACCCTGGCGATGACCCGCTTCGGCCCGCTGGCGACAATGATCGAGCGCGATGACCGGATCCCGCCGCTGGCCGATCTGCTCAAGGAGCTGGACATCGCCCGGACCCTCGGTGCCCTCGATGGGCGGGCCTGCTCGCGGAGTGGCGCATGAGCCTGGCGCAATGGCAGCGTGAGCTGCGCAACTGGCTGGTCAGCGCCTCGGAAGAATCGGCCGCCAAACTGGGTGCTACGGCGCAGGCCGGCTTACCCGTCTACCAGAACAACTACCGCGCGCAGTTGCTGGGGTGCCTTGAAGAGGCTTTCCCCCAGGTCCGTGCATGGATCGGCGCCGAGGCCTTTTTTACCGCCGCCGTCACCCATGTCGATCAGCATCCGCCCCATGCCTGGACCCTGGATGCCTACCCGCACGGATTCGCCGCGACCCTGGCGACGCTGTTTCCCGACAACCCCGAGGTGCATGAGCTGGCCTGGATCGAGCGGGCCCTCGACGAGTCATTCGTCGCCGCCGATGCCGAGCCGCTGCCCATGGAAGCACTGGCGAACGTGGATTGGGAGGCGGCCTGCCTGAGGCTCACGCCGTCCCTCAGAACCTGTGCCCTGACCAGCAACGCCGAGCCGATCTGGTCGGCCCTCAGCGAAGGGCTGCCGCCACCCGCGCCTGAGCGCTTGCCCGAGGCGGCTGGCCTGTTGGTGTGGCGCCGGCAGTTGTTGGTGCGCCTGCGATCCGTCGAGGCACTGGAGCACCAGGCACTGCTGTACTTGCAGGAGAGCGGCAGTTTTTCCGGGCTCTGCGAATGGCTCGTCGAACGCCTTGGCGAAACCGCCGGTATTGCCAGGGCCGGCTCGCTGCTCGCCAGTTGGCTGGGCGCTGAACTGATTGTCGGTGTCGACTGAGCTTGTGCAGGTTTCACTGGAAAACAGCCAGGGGAGTGCATGATTCTGTAGTGGGCACGCGGGTATTCTGCGCCCGTCAGCGGGTTATGATTGCCCATCGCACCTTGGAGCATTGCCATGCTGGATATCCTGAAAGACACCACCTATCGGCACCTGTTCCTCGCCCAGATCATCGCGCTGATGGGGACCGGTCTGGCCACGGTTGCCCTCGGCCTGCTGGCCTACGACCTGGCCTACGACCTGGCCGGCGCGCAGGCCGGGGTCGTGCTGGGTACCGCCCTGGTGATCAAGATGACAGCCTATATCGGTATCGCCCCCGTGGCCGCGGCCTTTACCGAACGTCTTCCATGGCCTGTTCGGCGGCACCGCGGCGCAGTTTGCGCTGTCCCATGCCTGCTGGCTGATCACCTATCCGCTCGCCGGCTGGTTGGGCGCGCAGGTCGGTCTCGGCGTTTCGTTCATGGTCTTGAGCGGGCTCGCCGCCTTGGCGGTCACGGTGTGTCTGGTGATCTGGCGGCCGGCCCACGAACAGGCAGCGCTCAGGCATAGCCATGACGATCTGCCCGCGGATCATCCACACCTGCAGGCCGTCGGTGGCAGGATTCACGAACACGCCTATATTATTGACGACCAGCATCGTCGCTGGCCGGCGTGAGGGTAACCCCCAGCGCCGCCGACGGCTGGTCCGGCGGGGGTTGACTTCTCTTTTTATATCAGTAACATACACGGCATTCCGCAATAGCTCAGTTGGTAGAGCAAGTGACTGTTAATCACTGGGTCCCTGGTTCGAGTCCAGGTTGTGGAGCCAGATAGAAGAAAAGCCTGCAGCGATGCAGGCTTTTTTTTGCGCGTTTTTCAGTTCTGACATCGACGGACCGGGAGCGCCAGGCTCCCGGACCGAGGGATCACCTCAGCGGCGGTCCAGCCACACCGTCTGGGCATTGCAGAACTCGCGCACCCCGAAGTGCGACAGTTCGCGACCAAAACCGCTTTTCTTCACACCGCCGAAGCTGACCCGTGGGTCGCTGGCGCTGTAGCCGTTGATGAACACTCCACCGGTTTCCAGCTCGTCGGCGAACTTGCCGGCCAGCTCCAGATCCGCGGTGTAAACGGTCGCCGTAAGCCCGAACTCGCTGTCATTGGCCAGTTCCAGCGCATGGGCGGCATCCCGTGCGGTGATGATGGAGGCCACCGGGCCGAACAGTTCCTGCTTGAACGAGGTCATCTGGTCGGTGACATCGGCCAATACCGTGGGCTCGTAGAAGTTGCCAGGTCCTTCGGCTTTTTTACCGCCGAGCAGCAAGGTCGCGCCTTGCGCCAGGGTGTCCCGGACCTGTTGATCCAGCTCGTCACGCAGATCGAAGCGAGCCATGGGGCCGATATAGGTGTCGGCGGCCAGCGGGTCGCCGATCACCAGGCGACGGGTGGCCTCGACGAACTTCTGGGTGAAGGCCTCGACGACACCTTGCTCGATGATCAGGCGCTTGGCGGCTGCGCAGACTTGCCCGGTGTTCTGGTAACGGCCGATCACGGCGGCCTTCACCGCTTCGTCGAGGTCGGCGTCATTGAGCACGATAAAGGGGTCCGAACCGCCCAGTTCCAGCACGCACTTCTTCAAGGCCGCGCCGGCCTGTGCGCCGATGGCCATGCCGGCGCGTACGCTGCCGGTGAGGGTGATCGCGGCGATGCGTGGGTCGGCAATGGCCCGGGAGACACCGTCCGGCGTGACGTTGATGACTTCGAAGACGCCTTCGGGAAAGCCGGCGCGTTTGAAGGCGTCCAACAGCAGGTAGGCGCTGCCCATGACGTTGGGCGCATGCTTGAGCACGAAGGTGTTGCCGGCCAGCAGCGTCGGCACCGCGCCGCGCAGCACTTGCCAGATGGGAAAATTCCACGGCATCACGGCCAGGATCGGACCCAGCGGGCGGTACTCGATGCGCGCCTTGCCACCTTCCACCTGGGTGGGTTCGGCACTGAGCATGGCCGGGCCGTTTTCCGCGTACCACACGCAGAGTTGTGCACATTTCTCAATTTCGCCACGGGCCTGGGCGACGGGCTTGCCCATCTCCCGGGTGATCATCTCGGCCATTTTCGTGGCGTTGTCACGTAGCGCCTGGGCCAGGGCGATCAACGCCTGTGAGCGTTGTTCCAGCGGCGTGCGCCGCCAGAGCGAGAACCCGGCCGTGGCCCGGGACAGGGCGGCATCCAGGGTCGAATCGGATTCGAAAGGGTAGTGGCCGATCTGCTCGCCATTGGCGGGGTTGATCGACAGGGCATGGGTAAGGCTGGAGATCGAAGACATGACACCGTCCTGCTGAATGGGTATGGCCTCAGATTACGGTGGCGCTAGTTTTCTGGAAACTGAATAATGGTGAGCATATCGTTCACGATTGGAGAATGACTTGGATCTGGTCCAGTTGGAGATTTTCAAAGCCGTTGCCGAGCACGGCAGCATCAGTGCGGCCGCCCAGCAGATCCATCGGGTGCCGTCGAACCTGACCACGCGGATCAAGCAGTTGGAGCAGGATCTGGGGGTGGATCTGTTTATCCGCGAGAAAAGTCGCCTGCGGTTGTCACCGGCGGGCTGGAGTTTTCTCGACTATGCCCGGCGCATCCTCGACCTGGTCGGCGAGGCGCGGGCCACCGTGGCCGGCGAAGAACCCCAGGGCGCCTTTGCCCTGGGCTCGCTGGAGAGCACGGCGGCGGTGCGTATTCCGCAACTGCTGGCGGCCTATAACCAGCGCTATGCCAAGGTTGACCTGGACCTGTCCACCGGCCCGTCCGGGACCATGATCGATGGGGTGCTGTCCGGGCGCCTGGCGGCTGCGTTTGTCGATGGGCCGGTGCTGCATCCGGCGCTGGAAGGGGTGCCGGCCTTTGAAGAGGAGATGGTGCTGATCGCGCCGTTGCAGCATGCGCCTGTCCGGCGTGCGCAAGAGGTCAACGGCGAGAGCATCTATGCCTTTCGCGCCAACTGTTCCTACCGGCACCATTTTGAAAGCTGGTTTACCCGGGACGGCGCGGTACCCGGCAAGATCCATGAGATGGAGTCCTATCACGGCATGCTCGCCTGTGTGAGTGCCGGGGCCGGCCTGGCGCTGATGCCCCGCAGCATGCTGGAAAGCATGCCGGGCTGCAGCACCGTGAGTGTCTGGCCGTTGACCGAGTCCATGCGTTATCTGCGAACCTGGCTGGTGTGGCGCCGGGGCACGGTGTCGCAAAGCTTGAGCATGTTCGTGCGTCTGCTCGAGGAGCAGGGCGTGGTCCGCGAGGAGGCCTGAGGCGCCTGTGGACCCGCCCGAAGTGGGTTGGGAAAATGGCTGCTGGCGGCTTAGCTGACCGTCAGCAAGTAATAGCTGGATCCGAGGGTCGAGTTGTCGACGATGGCGGTGACGGTAGCCTTGGGGTTGGAGGTCGTTACCGTTTCGGTGGCGATACCGTTGATCACCGCATTGATCGAGAAGGTGTTGCTGATGTCCAGCGTCTGGGTCTGGAAACTATTGGTCACTACGACGTTTTGCAGAGGTTTGCCATTCTTGCGGATGGTGAATGTCGCTGGATTGATGCAGGTTTTCTCAAAGGCCAGTTGATCGGGGGCGACGTTTTGAAACATGACCACGTCGAAGTCATAAGTCCCCTGGGAGGCAGATTGCCGCATTTGCGCCAGAAAACCCATGCTGCCTGAAACCGTCAGCGGAGCAGACGCGTAGGTGTTGCCATCGATCAGGGTGGTGGCAATCACCTCATAGATGTCGCTCACCGGAACGGTCATCTGGCCGTTTGGTTGGACGGCGGGCACCTTCGCGATGACCTGCTGGCCTTCTTTGATGGTGTACTGAGCAGCGTATTGGGTCTGGTTGAGCAAGATAATACTCATGGACGGCTCCTGGGGCGGGGTTGTCCTTCGCCCGGACAGGTTCTCGGTGGCCGGTGCAAAAAAGCGTTCTGGAGCTTGGCTGAAATATCCAGAATGTCCAGGCTTGCCTCGATTGGGCTGGCTGCGAAGGTCTGGACAGGCGCTTACCCCCTGCTTTGACATCAGGCAGTCAAGGGATTAACGTCGCGGCTTTTTCCCGTCAGCCCAAAAGGTTGCGGGCAGTTATGGTTAAGGAAGGGCACGATGACGGAAGAAATGGTACAGCAGGACGATTTGTTTCAAACCGACAAGCGACTCTCCCTCAAGCCCGTGACGGACTTCAATGCCTTCCTGCTCCAGGCGTTTGCCGATGGGCCGTGTAAATGCATGCGTTGCGTGGAAGCGGCGGGTGTCGAAACCGGCTATGCCTTCCAGCACACCTTCGAACTGGGCAAGGTGGTCAACCGCCAGTTCGCCCGGACCACTCCAAGTGAAGTTCTCCTAGTGTTGAAGAAGGCCTGGCTGTCGTTCTTCAAGAGCGAGCTGGAGGTTCCAGGTGTGCTGGATTTGTCCAGGGTGCATGAATTCGTGAAGCCGGAACTGCATGTCCGGTTGCGTCCGCTGCTGCTGGCCTGTGGCCTGATCGTGGAGCAGGATGGCGGATGGGTGTTGCAGGCTGTTTCGGAATAGCGCGTGGGCAAGCTCCTCTGGCACGCAGATTAATGCTGACTTAACCTGCAACCGTTCAAGTAGCGTATCTTTTCCCGCAACCTTCATTTGTTGGCGTCCTCGATGTTCAGGTTTCAGCTGATCTTGACCCTGGTACTCAGCCTGATGCTGCCGATCTTCGGCAGCGTGGCCGCGGCCGCGTCTTTTTCTGAACCTTGCCCGATGCCGCTGATGAACCACGCCGGGTCGAAAATGACCGGTGCACCCTGCTGTAATGATATGGAACACGGTGCCGCCTCCAAGTCGCCCTGCAAGTCCGGCGAGGAGTGCAAGATCGGTGGCCTGGTCCAGGTCCTGACGATCAGCACCTTTACCCCTGTTCCACCGCTTCCGCTCACCCTGCAACCACCCGCCGTGCTCCAGTCTGCGCCGGCCGATCTGTGGCGCCCCCCACGTTACGTCTGATGCCTTGATCCGAACCCCCGCACGCCTGCACAAAATGGCGTAGGGGCCATCGCGACCGCTATTTGCCGCGGACGCTTCGATCCTGCATTGGAGACGAAAGCATGTTCGCTTTCCTTCCCTCACACCGCGTATTGGCCGGTGTGATCGCTGTTGTCCTGGGCGCAAGCCCCCTGGTGGCCGTCAGGGCCGAGCCGCTGAGTTTCGAGCGAGCCCAGCACCTGGCTGAAAACACCGCCCCCGAAAACCTCGCGCGCCTGGCGCAGGTCGAGTCGGCACAGTCCTCGGTCGGTCCCGCCGATGCGTTGCCCGATCCCAAGTTGATGCTGGGGATCCAGGACCTGCCGATCCAGGGTTCCGGGCGTTACTCCTTTGACGGCGACTCGATGACCGAGCGCCAGATCGGCCTGCGCCAGGAGGTGCCCAACAGTGACAAGCGCCTGGCCCGCAAGCAGCTGGCGCTGGCAAACGTGGACGTCGCCGAAGCCGAACGTCGGGCCTCGCTGCTGGAGGTCAAGCGGCAAACCGCGCTGGCCTGGCTGAATGTCTATTACGCCGAACTCAGCGTGAAAAGCTTCGATCAACTGGATCATCAGGTCGCGCTGTTGCGCAGCACCACACCGTCGCGTATCGCCGCCGGCACCGCGCAGGCGGGCGATCTGCTCCAGGCCGACCAGGAAGCCCTGGCCCTGGCCGACCGGCGTGACGAACTGGTACAGAACATCGCCATGGCCCGGGCCAAGCTGCGTCGCTGGATCGGTGCCGATGCCGATCAACCCCTGGCCGACGGGCCGCCGACCTGGGGCCCGATCCTGCCGCATAGCCAGCACACCCTGGGTCGCCATCCGGACTTGCAGGCCGCCACGGCCCGGGTCAGCGAAGCCAATGCCGAACTGGCCGATGCCATCGCCCAGAAGAAGCCTGACTGGGGCGTCGAGCTGGTCTACGGCCATCGGGACCGGCAGTTCGGCGGCGATATGGCGTCGCTGCAATTCACCTTCGACCTGCCGCTGTTCACCGGTTCCCGCCAGGGGCCGCGGATCAATGCGCGGCAGCATGAGGTCGAGCAACGGGAAGCCGAGCAGGAAGTCATGTTGCGTGAGCACAAGGCCGATCTGGAAAGCGGGCTGGCCGAACTCGAGCGCTTGAAGAAAGCCCTGGAGCGCTCGCAGCAGTCAGCGATTCCCCTGGCCGAGCGCCGTGCCGAGCTTTCATTGGCCTCCTACAAGGCCGGCAAGAGCCCGTTGAACGAAGTGATCGGTGCCCGTCGCGATCTGATCGAGGCGCAGTTGCGCAGCGTCAGCCAACAGAATCAGTTCAGCCAACTGTCCGCCAGCCTGTATTACGCCTATGTCGAGGGCCTGAAATGAAGAAGCTCACTTACTCGCTGTTGACCCTCGCGCTGGCGGGACTGGGCGTTGCCGGGGGCTACTGGCTCGGCCACGGTGGGACTGTGATGTCCGCTGCGGCCGATGGCGCAAAAAAGGAACGCCCGGCCCTGTACTGGTTCGACCCGATGTACCCGACCCAGCATTTCAATGCACCGGGCAAGTCGCCGTTCATGGATATGCAACTGGTGCCCAAGTATGTCGATGGCGTCGAGGATACCTCGTCCATCAGCGTGTCACCGCAGCTGGCCCAGAACCTCGGCATGCGCACCGCCGTGGTGGTGCGTGAACGCCTGCCCGGCGGTCTTGATGCCGTCGGTTCGTTGGGCTACAACCAGCGCGATATCGCCAATCTGCAAGCCCGTGCGGCGGGCTTTGTCGAGCGCGTCTATGACCGCGCGCCCGGCGATGTGCTGCCGGCCGGCGCGCCCCTGGTGGATCTGTTGATACCCGAGTGGTCGGCCGCGCAACTGGAGTTCGTCGCGGTCCTTGCCAGCGGCGACAGCCGTTTGATCCAGGCCTCGCGCCAACGCCTGCAACTGCTCGGCATGCCCGAGGCAGTGATCGCCCAGGTGGCGAAGACCCGCACGGTGCGTCCGGTGCTGACCCTGACCACGCCGATTGCCGGTGAGCTGCAAAGCCTGGAGGTGCGCGCGGGCATGAGCGTGTCCGCCGGGATGAGTCTGGCGCGGATCAACGGGCTGGGCAGCGTCTGGCTCGATAGCGCGATCCCCGAGGCGCAGGCGACCTTGGTCCAGGTGGGCGCCCCGGTGTCCGTGGCCTTGTCCGCTTATCCCGCACAGACCTTGACGGGAAAGGTGGTGGCGATATTACCGAGTGTCGATCCGCAGAACCGCACTCTGACGGTACGCAGCCAGTTGCCCAACCCGGACGGCAAGTTGCGTCCGGGCATGTTCGCCAGCGTGCGCCTCGCCGATCCCGATCCGACCCCGAGCCTGCTGGTACCCAGCGAAGCGGTGATCCGCACGGGCAAGCGCACCCTGGTGATGCTGGCCGGGGATCAGGGCCGCTACAAACCGCTGGAAGTCCGTATCGGCCGTGAATCCGCCGGGCGTATCGAAGTGCTCGACGGCCTGAGCGAAGGCCAGAAAGTGGTGACCTCCGGGCAGTTCCTGCTCGATTCGGAAGCCAGCCTGCAAGGCATCGTTCCAACCGATGAAGCAATGGCTCCGATGGCACCAATGGAAGCGACGGACTCGATGGAGGGCATGAAATGATCACGCGCCTGATCCACTGGTCCATCGGCAATCGTTTCCTGATCCTGCTGGCGACTCTGTTTATTGTCGCCTGGGGTATCTGGTCGGTGCGCAACACGCCGCTCGATGCACTGCCGGACCTGTCCGACACCCAGGTAATCGTTCGTACCACTTTCCCCGGACAGGCGCCGCAGATCGTCGAAAACCAGATCACCTATCCGTTGGCCAGCACCTTGCTGTCGGTCCCCGGGGCGAAGACCGTGCGCGGCTACTCGTTCTTCGGCGACTCCTTTGTCTATGTGATTTTCGAGGACGGCACCGACCTGTACTGGGCTCGCTCGCGGGTGCTGGAATACCTCAACCAGGCCCAGGGTCGTTTGCCCCAGGGGGTGACCAGCACACTCGGCCCGGATGCCACCGGCGTCGGCTGGATTTATCAATACGCCCTGGTGGACCGCAGCGGCCAGCAGGACCTGGCGCAACTGCGCGGGATCCAGGACTGGTTCCTCAAGTACGAGCTCAAGACTGTACCCAACGTGGCTGAAGTCGCCACCATCGGCGGCATGGTCAAGGAGTACCAGGTGCTGCTCGACCCGCAGAAGATGGTGACCTACGGCATCACCCAGCAACAGGTGAACGAGGCGTTGAAGAGTGCCAACCAGGAAGCCGGCGGCTCGGTGCTGGAACTGGCCGAACGCGAATACATGGTGCGGGCCTCGGGTTACCTGAAGAGCCTGGAGGACTTTCGCAATATTCCGTTGAAAACCTCGGCGCAAGGCGTGCCGGTGTTGCTCGGCCAGGTGGCGACGATCCAGATCGGCCCGCAGATGCGCCGTGGCATTGCCGAGCTGGACGGTGAGGGCGAAGCGGTCGGCGGCGTGGTGATCCTGCGCTCGGGCAAGAACGCCGACGAAACCCTGCAAGCGGTAAAAGCCCGCCTCGACAGCTTGCGCGGCAGCCTGCCGTCCGGAGTAGAACTGATCACCACCTACGACCGTTCGCAGCTGATCGACCGGGCGGTGCACAACCTCAGCTTCAAACTGCTGGAAGAGTTCGGTGTGGTGGCGCTGGTGTGCCTGCTGTTCCTCTGGCACTGGCGCTCGTCCCTGGTGGCGATCATCACCCTGCCGTTGGGGGTGTTGATGGCCTTTATCGTGATGCGCATCGAGGGCGTCAACGCCAACATCATGTCCCTCGGCGGTATCGCCATTGCCATCGGCGCGATGGTCGATGCGGCGGTGGTGATGATCGAGAACGCCCATAAACATATCGAGGCCTGGCAACTGCGCCATCCCGGCCAGAAGCTGCAAGGCGAGGCCCATTGGCGGGTGATCGGCGAGGCGGCGGCGGAGGTCGGACCGGCGCTGTTTTTCAGCCTGTTGATCATCACGTTGTCGTTCCTCCCGGTGTTCACCCTGGAGGCCCAGGAAGGGCGGTTGTTCGGGCCGCTGGCGTTTACCAAGTCCTATTCGATGGCCGCAGCTGCCGGGTTGTCGGTGACCCTGGTGCCGGTACTGATGGGCTACTGGATTCGCGGTCATATTCCCAGTGAGCAGCAGAACCCGCTCAATCGCTGGTTGATCGCAGCCTATCGTCCGCTGCTGGATGCGGTGCTGAAATGGCCGAAGTTGACCCTGGCACTGGCGCTGCTGATCTTCCTTTCCAGCCTCTGGCCCTTGAGCCAGTTGGGTGGGGAATTCATGCCGGCGATGGATGAAGGTGACCTGCTGTATATGCCTTCGGCATTGCCGGGGTTGCCGGCGAGCAAGGCCAGTGAGCTGTTGCAGCAGACCAACCGGATGATCCGTACGGTGCCGGAAGTCGAGCATGTCTTCGGCAAGTCCGGACGGGCTGAAAGTGCTACCGATCCGGCGCCGTTGGAGATGTTTGAAACCACCATCAAGTTCAAACCCCGTGAGCAATGGCGCGCCGGTATGACCCCAGAGAAGTTGATCGAAGCGCTGGATCAGGCGGTCAAGGTGCCGGGTCTGTCGAACCTCTGGGTCCCGCCGATCCGCAACCGGATCGATATGCTCGCCACCGGTATCAAGAGCCCGATCGGGGTCAAGGTGGCCGGCACGTCCCTGGCCGATATCGATGAGGTCGCTCACCAGGTTGAAGCCGTTGCCAAGCAGGTGCCGGGTGTCAGTTCGGCCCTGGCGGAGCGCTTGACCGGAGGCAGTTACCTCGATATTCGGATCAATCGCCTGGCGGCGGCCCGCTACGGATTGAGCATTGCCGATGTGCAAGCGGTGGTGTCCGGTGCCGTGGGCGGCAGCACGGTGGGGGAGACGGTCGAGGGCGTCGCCCGTTATCCGATCAACCTGCGTTATCCGCGGGAATGGCGCGACAGTCCGCAGGCCTTGCAGCAATTGCCGATGCTGACCGCCAGCGGGCAGCAGATCACCCTCGGTGCGGTGGCGGATATCGGTGTGAGCGCGGGGCCGCCGATGCTGCGCAGCGAGAATGGTCGGCTGTCCGGTTGGGTCTATGTGGATGTCCGGGGCCGCGACCTCGCCTCGACCGCCCGCGACCTGCAGCAACAGGTGGCACAGCAGGTGAAGCTCGAGGCCGGGATGACGGTGTCGTATTCCGGGCAGTACGAGTTCCTGGAACGGGCCAATGCCCGGCTGATGTGGGTGGTGCCGGCCACCTTGCTGATCATTTTTGTACTGCTGTACCTGACCTTCGGGCGTTTCAGCGAAGCGGGATTGATCATGCTGACCCTGCCTTTTGCGCTGTCCGGCGGCGTCTGGTTGCTCTACCTGCTGGGCTTCAACCTGTCGGTGGCCACGGGCGTGGGGTTTATTGCCCTGGCCGGGGTGTCGGCGGAGTTTGGCGTGATCATGCTGCTGTATCTGAAGAACGCCTGGATGGCGCGTCTGGATGCCGGGCGGGAGGAGAATCGTGACTTGCTGGAGGCAATAGGCGAGGGCGCGGTGTTGCGGGTTCGGCCGAAGGTGATGACGGTGGCGGTGATTATTGCCGGTCTGCTGCCGATTCTCTGGGGCAGCGGTACCGGGTCCGAAGTGATGAAGCGGATTGCCGCGCCGATGGTTGGCGGGATGATCACCGCGCCGTTGTTGTCGATGCTGGTGCTGCCGGCGGCGTATTGGTTGATGAAGCGTCGGCGTTAGAGTGATAAGGGGGGCTGTCAGCCTCCCCAGGATTTTTGTTCCTCTTTACTGGCCTGGATCAAATTGCCGAAGTGCCGAATCCCTTAGCGTGCACCTTTCACGCTAGTCATGGACGATGCACCTATGCAAAACCTGGATCGACAACACGATATCCAACCCCTTTCCCAGGTGGACATGACCGTCCACCTCAACGGTCAACCCGTACCGGCCGCCGCCGGCGAGACCGTCCTCAGCGTGCTGCAATCGGTCGGCCTGCGACAGCTGGCGCGCAACGATCATGGCGAAGTTGCCGGGGCCTTCTGCGGCATGGGCGTTTGCCAGTGCTGCCTGGTCTCGATTGATGGCCGGCACAAGCGCCGGGCCTGCCAGACGCTGGTACGGCCCGGCATGCAGATCGAAACCGCTGTCAGCCGCTTCCCCGTGCTGGAGGTGCTATGAGCCGCCTGCCCGTGGTGATTGTCGGCGGAGGTCCGGCCGCCATGGCCGCCGCCGCCGAGCTGGCCCGGCACTCGGTGCCCAGCGTGCTGTTCGAGGAAGCCTCGCGCCTGGGCGGTGTGGTCTATCGCGGACCGTTGCGCAAGGGGGTCGACCTCGGCTACCTGGGCACGCGCTACCGCGAGGTGCTGGAGCGCCTGCACGGTGAGTTCGCGCGCTATTCCGACCGGGTCGATGTGCGCCTGGGCACGCGGATTGTCGGTGGCGAAGGCACACGAACGCTGATGGCGCTGGATGCCGATGAGCGCCTGCAGCAGATCGAGTATTCGCAACTGTTGCTGGCGGCCGGTTGCCATGAGCGCAATGTGCCGTTTCCCGGCTGGACCTTGCCCGGGGTCATGCTGCTCGGCGGTTTGCAGTTGCAGATCAAGAGCGGTGTGGTCAAACCGTTGGGAACCACGGTCATTGCCGGCACTGGTCCCTTGCTGCCGTTGGTGGCCTGCCAGTTGCACGCGGCCGGGGTGCCGGTGGCGGGTGTCTATGAAGCCAGCGCCTTGGGCCGGATTGCCCGCGAAAGCCTGGCCTTGCTGAACAAGCCGCAGATGTTTCTCGATGGCTTGAGCATGCTCGCCTACCTGAAATTGCACGGCATCCCGTTCTACTACGGCTGGGGCGTGGTCGAAGCCCAGGGACAGGAAGAGTTGACCAGCGTGACCCTGGCGCCATATTCCAGCGATTGGCAGCCGGACCTCGCCCAGGCGCAGCGGGTCGAGGCGCGGACCCTGGCGGTTGGTTATGGCTTTGTCCCGCGCACCCAACTCAGCCAGCAGATGGGCTTGGCCCATGGCGTCGGCGAGGACGGCTGCCTGCGGCCCGAAAGCAACGTCTGGCAGCAGAGCAGCGAGCCGACCATCCATCTGGCCGGCGACATGAGCGGGATTCGTGGCGGCGAGGCGGCGATGCTGGCCGGCAGGATTGCCGCCGTGTCGATCCTGATGCAGCGCGATGTGCTCGACGCCGAGGGGGCCCTGGTCCTGCGCCAGATCTACCTGGACAAGCTGACGAAAATCCGCAAGTTCCGCGCCGGCGTCGATCGCTACACCCGACGCGGCATCCGGCAGATCGACCTGCCCCGCGCCGACACACTGATCTGCCGCTGCGAACACACGACCCGCGCCGAGATCGACCGCGCCCTGTCCCAGGGCGTCGAGGACATGGCCGCGCTGAAGATGCGTACGCGGGTCAGCATGGGCGATTGCCAGGGGCGCATGTGCGTCGGTTATTGCAGCGACCGCCTGCGGCAGGCCACCGGACGCACGGATGTCGGTTGGCTGCGCCCGCGTTTTCCCATCGAACCGATTCCCTTTTCCGCCTTCGAGAGTCTGGGCAAGGACGTCTGAACCATGAACAGAACCTATGATGTGGTGATTGCCGGTGGTGGAGTGATCGGTGCTTCCTGTGCCTACCACCTGTCCCGGCGCCAGAACCTGCGGATCGCCCTGATCGACGCCAAGCGTCCCGGCAATGCGACCCGCGCTTCGGCCGGCGGCCTGTGGGCCATCGGTGAGTCGGTTGGGCTGGGTTGTGGGGTGATCTTCTTTCGCATGATGTCGGCCCAGCGTCGCGAGGCCCATGGTGCGGCGGTGGCGGTGGATGCAAGTACCCCGCATATCCTGCCGCCGGCATTCTTCGAGTTTGCCTTGCAGTCCAACGCTCTCTATCCGCAGTTGCACCGCGAACTGATCGTACACCATGGCATGGATTTCAAGTTCGAACGCACCGGCTTGAAATACGTGATCTATGACGATGAAGACCGACTGTATGCCGAGCATATCGTTTCGCGGATTCCGCACCTGGCGGACCAGTTGCGCTGGCTGGACCGGGAAGCACTGCGCGAGGCGGAACCTGCGGTAAGCCATGAAGCGCAAGGTGCGCTGGAGTTTCTCTGCGACCACCAGGTCAGCCCGTTCCGCCTGGCCGACGCCTACACCGAGGGCGCGCGGCAGAATGGCGTGGACCTGTATTTCAATACCAACGTCACCGGCGTTCTGCGCCAGGGCGAGCGGGTCACTGGCGTGCGCACCGCCGAGCAGGGCACCTTCCACTGCGGCACCTTGATCAATGCCGCCGGGGCCTGGGCCGCCGAACTCAGCGAGCAGGCCAGCGGGATCAGGCTGCCGGTCAAGCCGGTAAAGGGGCAGATCCTCCTGACCGAGCGCATGCCCAAGCTGCTGGAGGGCTGCCTGACCACCAGCGATTGTTATATGGCGCAAAAGGACAACGGTGAAATCCTGATTGGCAGCACCACCGAGGACAAGGGCTTCGATGTCAGCACGACCTTTCCGGAAGTCGCCGGCCTGGTGCAGGGGGCCATACGCTGTGTGCCCGGACTCAAGGACATCAACCTCAAGCGCTGCTGGGCCGGCCTGCGTCCGGGCTCGCCCGACGAATTGCCGATACTCGGGCCGATGGCCGGTGTCGAGGGCTATCTCAATGCCTGCGGACATTTCCGTACCGGCATCCTCACGTCGGCGATCACCGGCGTGATGCTGGAGCGGCTGGTCCACCAGGAGCCGTTGCCCCTGGATATCACGCCGTTTCTGGCGGATCGCTTCGAGGCGGGCTTGCTCAAAGGCGTCGGATAACGGTATCTATCCAGGTGTTTCGCCGGCTCACGCATTGAGCCGCGCCCGAATGGATACCTGCATGGACTATTTCGCCGCCCTCACGGCCTTTGTCGAGGCCGCCCAGGCCAACAATTTTTCCCGGGCGGCCGAGAAGCTTTCGATCAAGGCCTCGACCGTATCGCGTTATATCAAGGACCTGGAGCAGGACCTGGGCATTGCCTTGTTCAATCGCTCCACCCGTACCCTGCGCCTGACCGAGGGCGGCGAAACCTTTCTGCATCACGCCTTGCGGGTGCTCGCCGAACTGGACCAGGCGCGGGCCGCGACCTCGGCCCTCAACCAGCAACCCCGGGGGCTGCTCAAACTCAACCTGCCACCGGCTTTTGCCCGGCACCATGTGTTGCCACTGCTGGGGGATTTTGCCGAACGCTTTCCGCAAATCCGCCTGGAGCTGACCCTGGAAGACAGTCATGTCAACCTGATCAGTGCCGGGGTCGACCTGGCGCTGCGGGTCGGGGTGCTGCCGGACTCGTCGCTCAAGGCACGCAAGCTGGCAGCCGAACACACGCTGCTGTGCGTCAGCCCCGAATATGCCCGGCAGCATTCGCCGCCACGTTCGCCGCAAGCGCTGGCGGAGTGTTCCGCGATACTGAATGGCAACCTGCCTGACGAGGTGTTTTTTGTTTCGCGGCAGGCCCCCGGCGCCCAGGCCGAGCGTGTTGCAATCAAGGGCCATCTGCGGATCAACGATCTGGATGCGCAACTGCTGGCGGTGCGTCAGGGGCTGGGTATGGCGTTGTTGCCGGACTGGCTGGTGGCCGATCTGCTCAGGCGAGGCGAACTGGTGCACTGGCTGCCCGATTGGCAGGCCCAGGCCACACAGATCGCCGCCTCACTCTGGTTTGTCTATCCACCCAAGCGCACCGTCTCGTCGAAGGTGCGCAGTTTTATCGACTTCATGCTCGAACGCATCGGCACGCCACCTTATTGGCAGCCTTGAGTCTGCTCAACTGAAGCGAATGTCCAGGGCCCGCAGGTAGGTCTGCAGGCCGGCATCCTGGATCGGAATCAGGAAGGCTTCGCGGTCCGACTCGTTGTAGTGCGCATGCCAGTAACCCGGCGGTGTCACGAAGGCCAGCCCGGGCGTCCAGTCGACCCGGGTCGGGTTGCGGATCTGGCCGTGCTCATCGACCTCGGTGCCGACCAGGCTGTAGCAGCCGGGCGGGCAGTCGATGATGAAGTCCAGGGCGATCGACTGATGGCGGTGGGGTTTCTGCACCGAGCCCGGCGGCAGGATGCCGTACATCGCCCAGAGCACGTGGGTCACGGTGCGGGTCTGGGGGAAGTGCCGATTGCCCAGCAGGATGCTGATCCGACTGCGGTCCTGGGCGCGTGGGTCGTCGGCGGCTTCGCGCAGCTTGGCGTTGGCGGTTTGCGCCGGGTACAGGGTGGCACTGAAGCGGTCTTGCTGGCTGCTGACACCGAGATAACGCAGCAGCGGTTCGTCATGCACGTAGTAGAAGCGGCTGTCCTCGCTGGCGGCCAGTTCGATTGCCTGGCGGCCGGGCAGGGCGATAAAGCAGCCCTTGTCCCACTCGAACCGGGCCTCGCCCTGCACCAGGCGGCCGCGCCCTGCAATCACATAAAGCACCTGGGACGTGGCATTGGGTTGCAGGGTCAGCGAGTCGCCGGCATTCAAGCGGATAAAGTTCGCGCACAGCCCGGGCCCGGTGGCCGGGCCTTCGCAGCCGAGGGCCCCGCTCAGGTCCAGTGGCACCAGCCGCGACGGTCCGCTGTTGTAGAGCGAGGCGGGAAAGTCCTGGTAGGGGATGCGCGAGATCAATCCGGCGCTGATCGGGTTGGCGGCCTTGCTGTATTCGAAGTACTCGGCGTCCTGTTCACAGGCGGGCAGTTCGGTGCTGGCGATCATCGGTTGTTGACGGTTCATGCTCGGGCCTCTCGACGTTATGGTTATAGGGCGCAGAGCGCTCACTATACGAAGCCCGCCGCTGTGGATTAAGGCCTCAACGGGAACAGCAGTTATGTGCAAAAGGGCAGTGGGGCGCGGGTGCCGGGCTGCAAACTCGCTCGCCGCCTCAGGCCAGGGACGCCAGGCGCTCCACGGTTTCCGGGTACTTCTCGACCAGGCGGATCAGCGTGGTGGCCTGGGCATTGGGTTTGGCCCGGCCCTGTTCCCAGTTTTCCAGGGTCCGGGTGTTGGTGCGCAGGTACAGGGCGAACACCGCCCGCGACAGCTTCAACTGGGTACGGATCGCCACCAGTTCATCGGCGCTGATCGGTTGCAGCTTGTTCAACTGGACCTTGTGGGTGCGCAGGGTGACTTTGCCCCGACGGTCATCGGCCAGGGCATCGAAGCCCTCGACCAGTTCTGCAAAAATGTCACGCTTCATGATGGTTTCTCGCCTCTATCTCGGTGTCCAGAAGCCGCTTCAGGATTCCCTTCTGCTGCGGGCTCAAATCGTCCTGCTCGTTTTTGTCGTACAGGGTGAACAGCCAGAACTGGGAACCTGGCGGCCATTTGTAATAGATCACCCGGATGCCACCCCGTTTACCTTTTTGTCGCTTCATGTCCACGCAGCGGACCTTGCGTAATCCACCGGTGCCCTGGATGACCTCGCCGGCTTCAGGATTGCGCAGCAAGGCGAGTTGAAAACAGCGAAACGCCTCGTCGCCCAGGTAGGCTCTGCGATGACGCTCGAAGGGAGGTAGTTCGATAAACAGAGCATTCATTATTTGTACGCTACTTACGTATGGATTTGAAGGGGGAATATGTGTCTGCTCTTCACCCTAGTTGAGTCCTGACAGACTCTTTGTGGGGCTTTTCTCTCATGGATGCAGCTTTGAGCAACGGTATTTGTCAGGCAATGTTTGTCGATCGCGATTGATGTTTTTCCCTTGCAACGGGTCGTTTTCCATCAATCCCGGCCCGGGAGGCTGCTCTAGATTAGGTTCCAACGCCGGCAGACGAACCGAGCGCTCAAACCTGGTCGAGGAGCACGTCCATGCAACCGATTCATATCCAGAAACAACAATCCCGGGTCGAAGGCTGGGATCAGCAGGATCCCGAAGAAGCCTTCACCTTGCCGTCGCGGTATTTCTTCGATGCGGGGCTGTTCCAGGCCGAGCGCGAGAATATCTTCATGCGCGCCTGGCACGTGGCCGGGCACAAGAACGAGTTCGCCGAGCCAGGGCAGTACGTGGTCTGCGGCCTGTTCGACCAGAGCATCGTGGTGGCCTGTAATCGGGAAGGGCAGATCCATGCTTTCCATAATGTCTGTCAGCATCGCGGCAACCGTCTGCTTGAACAGCGCCGTGGCACCACCGGCGGGGTGGTGCGCTGTGCCTACCATTCCTGGTGTTATGAAATGGATGGCAGCCTGCGGGGTGCACCACGTTGCGAGCGGATGAAAAACTTCGAGTTGCAGCAGTTCAATATTCCCAAGGTACGGACCGAAGAGCTGGGCGGTTTTATCTACTTCAACCTGGACCCCGAGGCAGCGTCGTTGCGCGAGCTGTTTCCCTGGGCCGACGAGGAAATGCGCCGGGTGTTTCCCGACCTCGAGCAGATGCAATTGATCGACGAGCAGGACGTGATCGTGCCGGCCAACTGGAAGGTGATCATGGACAACTCCATCGAGGGGTATCACTTCAAGTTGTCCGGTCCGTGCCATGTCGACCTGGCCAAACTGATCGACTTCAAGGGCTACCGGTTGACCAAACGCGACAACTGGTGGACCTACGCCGCGCCGGCCAATCTCGCCGCCACCGAGGCCTATGGGGTGAAACTGCGCAGCGACCTGAACCCCGAGGAATGCTTTTTCAATATCGGCCTGTGGCCGAACAACACCTTCTATACCTTCCCGTTTTCCGAGTTCCTTGGCTCGTTCATGATGATTCCGCTGGATGCCGAGCGCTCGCTGCTGCGCTTCGGTTACTACTCCGCCAATGCCCGCACGGCCGAGATCAGCACGGCCTGTATGAAATGGATGAACGAGGACCTCGGGCCGGAAGATATCGCCCTGAATATCTCGGTGCAGAAGGGCCTTCGCTCCCTGGGTTACGACCAGGGCCGCTACATGATCGACGCCCAGCGCAGCAACGAAAGCGAGCACCTGGTGCATCACTTTCATCGGCTGGTGTTCCAGGGCATTCACGGCCACAACGACCGCTGAAACGCCTCGAGGCGAGTCGCGCCGCTGCTCGCCTGAACCTTGCGACGGAGTACGCCCGGTCATGTCCGAACACGAATTCGATTACCTGATTGTCGGTGCCGGCTCGGCCGGTTGTGTCCTGGCCCATCGCCTGGGGGAAGACCCGGACGTGCGCATCCTGCTGCTGGAAGCCGGGCCCGCCGACAGCAGCTGGACCATCGATATGCCGTCGGCGGTGGGTATCGTCGTCGGCGGCAGCCGCTACAACTGGAGCTATCTGTCCGAGCCTGAACCGGGACTCGATGGACGGCGGATCGGCACGCCGCGTGGGCGCACCCTGGGTGGCTCGTCGTCGATCAATGGCATGGTCTATATCCGTGGTCATGCCCGTGACTACGACCAGTGGGCCGCCCAGGGCTGCAGCGGCTGGAGTTACCAGGAGGTGCTGCCGTACTTTATTCGCGCCCAGGCCCATGCCGAGGGACCGGATAGCTACCGCGGTGCCCAGGGGCATTTGCACGTCACCCCGGGGAATATCGGTACGCCGTTGTGTGCCGCTTTTGTCGAAGCCGGGGTCGAGGCCGGTTATGCACCGAGCAACGACCTCAATGGCTATCGCCAGGAGGGCTTCGGTCCGGTGGATCGCACTACCCGTGGCGGCAAGCGCTGGAGTACTGCCAAAGGCTATCTGCGCGAGGCCTTGCTGCGCGGCAATGTGCAGGTGGCCACCGGTGCCCTGGCGCTGCGGATCCTGTTCAAGGACAAGCGCGCCTATGGCCTGGAGTACGAGCAGAATGGCCATGTCTGGCAGGCCCGGGCCCGGCGTGAGGTATTGCTCACGGCGGGGGCGATCAACTCGCCGCAATTGCTGCTGTTGTCTGGCATCGGCCCGGCCGCCGAGCTGCGCGATCTCGGGCTGACGGTGCGGCATGATCTGCCGGGTGTCGGCCGGCGCCTCAACGATCATCCCGACGCCGTGGTGCAGTACCTGTGCAAGAAGCCGGTATCGCTCTACCCCTGGACCACCGCGCCGGGCAAATGGTGGATCGGCGCTCGCTGGTTCGTCAGTCACGACGGCCCGGCGGCCAGCAATCACTTCGAGGCTGGAGCGTTTATCCGTTCGCGGGCCGGGGTCGAGCATCCGGACCTGCAACTGACCTTCATGCCCCTGGCGGTCAAGCCCGGCAGCGTCGACCTGGTGCCGGCCCATGCGTTCCAGGTGCATATCGACCTGATGCGCCCCAGCAGCCTGGGCCGCGTCACTCTCGGCAGCAGTGACCCACGCCAGCCGCCGCGAATCCTGTTCAACTACCTCAGTACCGAGCAGGACCGTGCCGATATGCGTGCGGGGGCGCGGCTGGTGCGGGAAATCATCGGGCAACCGGCGATGGCGGCGTTTGCGGGGGAGGAGCTGGTGCCCGGTGCCCAGGCGCAAAGCGATGCAGAGCTCGATGCCTGGGCCCGGCGTATCACCGAAACCGGCTACCATGCCAGCGGTACCTGCAAGATGGGGCCCGGCGACGATCCCGAGGCGGTGGTTGACCCGCAGTTGCGGGTCCATGGCGTGGAGGGCTTGCGGGTAGTGGATGCCTCGATCATGCCGGTGATTGTCAGCGGCAACACCAATGCGCCGACGGTGATGATCGCCGAGAAGGCCAGCGACCTGATCCGTGGGCGGACACCTTTGCCGACGGCGCAGGTGCCGGTGTGGATACATCCGCGCTGGCAAACCGAGCAACGTTGAGAGCTGCGGTCCGATATATTGAAACCACCACGGAACCTGTAGGAGCAGGGCTTGCCCGCGAAGCTTTTGGCGATCTCAAAGGCCTCTTCGCTACGATGCGGCGTCCCGACAAGCCAGGCTCCTACAGGGATCGCGTCGGGTCCCAGATTCATGTTCGGCCTTAACAACCGTAGAGCCCGTCAAAGAGGCCAGTGATGAACCCGCAAACCAGTACTCAGCCACCCGATTGGCGCCGCGCCGATGCCGCGCCCTGGCGTATCGTCGTATTGCTGTTGCCGTCGTTCTCCCATCTGGGCCTGGCGGCGGCGATCGAGCCGTTGGCGATTGCCAACTGGCTGACCCAGCGCCCGCTTTTCGAATGGACCCTGTTGTCCCTCGACGGTCAGCCGGTGCCCGCCAGCAACGGCTTGTCCACGATGGTCGCCGGCAGCCCCGACGCCGAGCAGGGTTTTGATGCCTGTCTGGTGATCGCCAGTTTCGATGTGCACAAGCACAGCCGCAATCAATCGCTGAAGAGCTGGTTGCGCAAGCAGGCGCTGTTCGGCGCGGTGTTGATGGGGGTGGAAACCGGCACCGAACTGCTGGCCGCCGCCGGCGTGCTGGACGGCTATGAAGCGGCAGTGCACTGGGACAACTGGCAGGGTTTCCAGGAAAGTTACCCACGGGTGAAAGCGCGGACCCAGCTCTATACCCTGGAGCGCCAGCGCCTGACCTGTGCCGGTGCTACCTCGACCCTGGACATGATGATCAGTTGGCTGGGACAGAGCGTGGACGGCGACCTGGCCCGCGAGATTGCCATGCACCTGCTGATGGGCCGCGTGCGCCAGCCGCTGGACAACCAGCTCGACGACGGTCTGGCGAGTACCCGGTTGTCCAGCGCCAAGATGCGCCGTGCGGTGCAGTTGATGGAGCAGGCGCTGGAGGAACCGCTGGACTGCGAGGCGATTGCCGCCAAGGTCGGCTTGTCCCAGCGCCAACTGGAGCGCCAGTTCAAGCAGCACACCGGCTTGTCGCCGCTCAAGTACTACATGAGCCTGCGTCTGGCGCGGGCCCATAACCTGTTGCAACAGACGCGCCTGAGCGTGGCCCAGGTCGCGGCCTGTTCGGGATTCGGTTCGCTGGAGCATTTCTCCCGCACCTACCGCGCGCGTTTCGGTTGCCCGCCGAGCGAGGACCGCAGCCAGGTGTTCAGTGCGCCGGTGATGCGCCAGCCACTGAGTCGCGAACTGCTTGAGGAATAACCCCGATCCACCAGACTACACGCGTTCCCCCTGTAGGAGCCGCGTTAACCAGTATCGACAACGGTTCTGCGGGCTCAAGGTCTGTGGGCTAGTGCGCAAACTCCGGCTCCTCCTCCTCGAGAATCCCCAGCAACGCCGCGAAATGCTTCTCGGCGAACCCTGGATAGTCCAGCCATTGCCGCGCGGTCTTGCGCGCCACTTCGTCGCTGGCGATACGCAATGGCCGCCCCGTCGACAACGCGGTGATATACACCTCACATGCCCGCTCGAAGTAGTACAAATCATCGAAAGCCTGGGCCACGCTGGGCGCTGCCACCAACAGGCCATGGTTGCCCATCAGCAGGATCGGCTTGTCCCCCAGCAGCCGGCTGACCCGCTCGGCCTCGTCGCCCAGGCCCATGCCATCGAACCCGTCATCGACCGCCACGCGCTCGAAAAAACGCATGGCGTTCTGGTCGATGGGCGGCAGGTTTGAATCCGCCAGGCAGGCCAGTGCGGTGGCATATTTCGAATGGGTGTGCAGGATGCAGCGGGCATGGGGCTGGTTGCGGTGCAGCGCGCTGTGCAAGGCCGAGGCGGTGATATCTGGTGCGTTCGGGCCCGCCAGGCTCGATGGATCGTCGGCATTGACCAGCAACAGGTCGCTGGCCCTGATCCGCGAGAAATGTCGGCCGTAAGGGTTGATCAGAAACTCCCGCCCATCCGCCGACAGCGCCACGCTGAAGTGGTTGGCGATCGACTCGTGCAACCCCAGCCGCGCCGCCCAGCGAAAGGCGCAGGCCAGCTCCCGGCGCAACAACGTCTGTGGGGATGACGCCTCGGTGGCGATGTTCATGCTGGACTCCTGATCCCGGCGGGTGATGTTCAGGAGTCTAGGGATGTCAGCCGCGGCCGCTTGATGGGAAGCGACACGGCTTGACGTCATTGCCTCAGTCCGCCACGAACAGTTGCACGATCAGCCAGGCGTTCGCCGCGCTGATCACCACGAACAAACCCCAGGCCAGTGCCTTGGTGTACCAGCGATTCACGAACTCACCCATCAGGCGTTCATCGCTGGTCATGCGGATCAACGGATACAACGCAAAGGGCAATTGCAGGCTCAGCACCACCTGGCTCAGCACCAGCAATTTGCCCACCGCATCTTCGCCCATCAGCCAGACCCCGACAAAGGCCGGGATCAGCGCCAGGCCACGGGTGATCAAGCGGCGCTGCCAGCAGGGAATCTTCAGGTTCAGGTAGCCTTCCATGATCACCTGGCCGGCGATGGTGCCGGTAAAGGTCGAACTCTGCCCGGACGCCAGCAGCGCGATGCCGAACAAGGTACTGGCGAACGCGCCGCCCACCAGCGGGTCGAGCAGGTGATAGGCGTCCTGGATTTCCACCACGGCGGTATGCCCGTTCTGGTGGAAGGCCGCCGCGGCGAGGATCAGGATCGCCGCGTTGACCAGCAAGGCCAGGGCCAGGGAACCGAGGGTGTCGATACGCGCCAGTTGCACGGCGTCCTGGCGGCTGGCCAGGTCCGTGCCGATCAGCCGGGTCTGCACCACCGAGGTGTGCAGGTAGAGGTTATGGGGCATCACCGTGGCCCCGAGAATACCGATGGCCAGGTACAACGGCGCGGCGTCGCTGATGGCCGAGAGGGACGGCTTGAAGCCCAGGAACACGTCCGGCCAGTAGGGTTTGATCAGCACCAGCTCGATGAAAAAACACACGCCGATGGTCGCCACCAGCACCAGCATGATTGCTTCCAGGCGCCGGAAACCGCGATTCTGCAGGGCCAGGATAAGCAGGGTATCGAAGGCCGTCAGGGCAATGCCGAAGGTCAGCGAGCAGCCCAGCAGCAGATGAAAGGCCAAGGCACAACCGAGGACTTCGGCGAGGTCGGTGGCGATGATCGAGATTTCCGCCAGCAGCCACTGGAACCTGGCCGAGCGCCGGCTGTAGCGCTCGCGACAGAGCTGCGCCAGGTCGCGGCCGGTGGCGATCCCCAGGCGTGAGCAAAGGCACTGCACCGCCATGCCGGCGAGGCTCGCCAGCAGCACCACGAACAACAGGTTGTAGCCGTAACGCGAGCCGGCCTCGATGGCCGTGGCCCAGTTGCCCGGGTCCATATAACCGATGGAAATCAGCAGGCCGGGTCCGGCGAAGCGCAGGGCGCGCTTGAAGAACGGCGCCCCGCGGTCGACGGCGATCGAACCGTTCACTTCAGAGGGACAGAAGGGGGCGGTGGCAATTTTCGGCAGGCTGAATTTCACTCGGCGTTCCAGGACAGCGGGCGGGAAATGCCAGCTTAGACGTTTGGCGCACGGGGCCCAAGCTATCGAGGTGATTGAAAAAGGCATTCAATCTGACAAGCTCCGCTCCCACACAAGTTCCGCTCCTCACAAAATCCGTGTTCAGCATGGCGCAGATAGCGGCTTCAGGGTTGCCACGGGGTGATATCGCCGCTGAGTTTGCGGTCGAGGAAACACGCGGCACTGATCAGCGCCAGGTGGGTCAGGGCTTGCGGGGTATTGCCCAGGTGCCTGGCTTGCGGATCGAACTCTTCGGCATACAACCCCAATGGGTTGGCGTAGCGCAGCAGTTGTTCGAACTCCAGGTGCGCCTGCTCAACCCGTCCGGCCCGGGCCAGGCATTCGACATACCAGAACGAGCAGGCGGCGAAAGCGCCTTCGCTGCCTGGCAAGCCGTCGATGGGGTGATCGTCGTTGCGATAGCGATAGACCATGCCGTCGCGCACCAGGCTTTTCTGGATCGCCTCCAGGGTCGCCAGCCAGCGCGGATCGGTGGCGCCGACAAAACGCACCAGTGGCATCAGCAGCATCGAGCCGTCGAGGCCGGTGCCGCCGATATGCTGGACGAAATGCCCGCGCTCGGCGTTCCAGAAGTTGCTCCAGATATCGGCGTGGATCGCCTGGCGAGTCTGGTCCCAGCGGGCGAACGGGGCCGGCAGCGAGCGCTTGGAGGCCAGGCGAATGGCGCGGTCCAGGGCGACCCAGCACATCAGTCGCGAGTGCAGGAAGTGGTGTTTCTCGCCGCGCATTTCCCAGATACCGACGTCGCTCTGGTTCCAGGTGTCGCAGACTTGATCGACAATCTGGCCGACATGCAGCCAGCCTTCATGGGAAATCGCTTCGCCATATTTGTTTGTCAGGTACACCGCGTCCAGCAACTCGCCGAAGATATCCAGTTGGACCTGCTCGTAGGCCTGGTTGCCGATGCGCACCGGGCGGGCATTGCCATAGCCGGACAGGTGCGTCAGTTCGGTTTCCGGCAGTTCCTGGGTGCCGTCGATGGCATAGAGGATGTTCAGCTTCAACGGCTGATCGCTGCAATCGCCGACCCGTCCGCGCAACCAGCGCATAAAGTTGTTGGCTTCCTCGACATAGCCCAGGCGCATGAAGGCGTAGACGGTGAAGGAGGCGTCGCGGATCCAGGTATAGCGATAATCCCAGTTACGCTGGCCGCCGGGGCTTTCCGGCAGGCCGAAGGTCACGGCGGCGAGGATCGCGCCGTGCTTGCGGGAGGTCAGCAGCTTGAGGGCCAGGGCCGAGCGGTTGACCGCCTCGCGCCAGCGCCCGCGATAGTTCGAGCGCCCGAGCCAGTGGCGCCAGAAGGTCAGGGTGCGTTGCAGGGCCAACTCACTGGTGCCGACCTTGATGCGTGGATCGTCGGCCGCACCGAGAAGGAATTCGGCGCTTTGTTGCTGTTCCAGGGTGAAGCTGGCGACGGCGGCCTGTCGGTCCAGTTGCAGCGGTTGGTCGGAACACAGACGCAGGCTGGGCTGATCCGGTGCGTCGAAGCACACATCGTCGCCGTCGAGGCGGGCACTCGTTGCGGCTCGGGCGTAGTCATGGCGCACCGCGCAGCGCAGCTGGAAGGTGGCCCGGCCGCTGATCACCCGGACACGGCGGATCAGCATCGGCAGGTCGTTTTCGTCGTCGCTGACCGGCAGCAGGTCGGTGATTTCCACCACCGCGCTGGCGCTCAGCCAGCGGGTTTGCAGGACATTGGTGTCCGGCAGGTAGATTTGTTCGCGACGGGCATCGGGCAGGTCCGGGGCCAGTTGGAAAATCCCGGCTTCGGGGGTGTCGAGCAAGGAGCAGAAGATCGAAGGGCTGTCGAAGGCCGGCCAACAGAAAAAGTCGATGCTGCCGCGGTCGTTGATCAGCGCGGCACTGCTCATGTCGCCAATGACGCCGTGGGCCTCGATTGCGCTCTGGGGTTCGTTGGAAAGATCAGGCATGGCCGAGAAACTCCGGGTAGAGAGGCATGCGGCTGTCAGCGCAGGCCTTTGAATGCACTTACTGAGCTGACTGGCATTCCTCGGCGGAGTTCAGGCGGGCAGGTGCTTATTGCTCCGGGGTGTCGTCGGGGGCCGGGTCACCGCCGTAGTGCTGGCCCAGTTCGACGCGCTTTTCCTCGACCCAGCCGCTGAAGTCATCACCGTTCTTGGCGATGTACATCACCTGGTCCCAGCCGTCTTCGGTGCTGGCATACACCGTGAGGCCGTCGCCGGGCACGACGAAGACTTTTTTGGTGATACAGGCGCTGTTGGGGGCGCTATGAAAGTAGGCCCGGCCCTGGCCGATAACCTTGCCTTCGACGGGGGGGCGGTAGCTGCCGGCTTCGGCGTTGGCCTTTTCATGCAGGGCATCGCAATCGACCGCCGCCTCGGCGGCAAAGGCCGAGGGCGAGAGGTTCAGCAGCAGGTAGGCAACAGGCAGCAGGCGGGCGGTGCGTTCCATGCGGGAGGTGTCCATTCAGGTGTGTGTGAAGGTGTTGATCATACTGTGTCGGCTCGCTGGTCTTCAGCCGGGAAGGGCAATCGGCGTGAGTACCGGCTTGCCGGAAAAATACGCCAGCAGGTTTTCGGCCACCAGCGCCACCGTGGCTTCGGAGGCTTCCGGCGACAGACCGGCCACATGGGGTGTCAGCACCACGTTGTCGAGGCCCTTGAGGACATCCGGCACATTCGGTTCGTCGTCGAATACATCCAGCGCCGCGCCGGCGAGACGACCTTGCTGCAGGGCGGCCACCAGGTCGGCAGTCACCACTACGCTGGCCCGTGCGATGTTGACCAGGAAACCTTGCGGGCCGAGGGCTTCAAGGGTCTGCCGGTCGATCAGGCCGTCGGTGCTGGCGCCGCCCGGAGTGGCGATGATCAGGTAGTCCGAGGCCAGCGCCAGCTCGGTGGTCGTGGCGCAATAGTGGTAATCGATATCCGTGCGCGGTCGTCGGTTGTGATAGCTCACGGTCATGCCGAAACCCAGGGCCGCGCGCTGGGCAATCGCCTGGCCCACCGCGCCCATGCCGAGGATGCCCAGGCGCTTGCCGCCCAGGGACGGACGCGTCAGCTTGCGCCATTCTCCGCGGCGCACCGAGGCATCGGCGCGGGGAATATCGCGCACCAGCGACAGCAGCAGGGCCATGGCATGGTCGGCCACGGGGGCGGCGTTGGCACCGGCGCCGTTGGTCACGACGATGCCCCGCTGCGCGGCAGCGTGCAGGTCGACCTTTTCATAGCCGGCACCGATCACGCAGATGATTTCGAGTTGGGGCAGGGCGGCCATTTCATCGGCGAACAGCCCCAGTGGGCCACGAGTGAGCACGGCGTTGATGCGTGCGCCATGCTCGGCAATGGCTTGCGCGCGCAGGGCTTGGGTCGGCGCCAGGATCAGTTCGAAGCCGTGCTTCTGGATGATTGGCAGGTAGTCGTCGACGGTTTCCACGAGTACCAGCAGCACGTTGCTCATGTGTTTCTCCGGGCCGTATCAGTAAGGATGACCGGCAAGGTATCGCCCCGCCGGTGGTTGAGCTCAGGTTGCTCTGGCGCCGTAGCGACCACGGTAATCACTGGGAGAAAAACCGGTGATTTTCTTGAAGGTCGAACGGAATGCACCGGGGTCCTGGTAACCCACGGTCCAGGCGATATGGTCGACGGTGCCGTTGGTGAATTCAAGCATTTCCCGCGCCTTGCCGACTCGCAGGTGCTGGCAGTACTCCGTTGGACGCAGGCCGGTGGCGGCACGAAAGCGGCGCAGGAAGGTCCGTTCTTCCAGGCCGGCCTTGTCGGCCATGGCATTGACGCTGACCTCCAGCGCACCGCTGCTTTGCAGCCAGTGCTGGACCTTGAGGATCGCGGCGTCGCCGTGTCCCAGGATCGGCGCAAAGTTGCCGGCGCATTCACTGCTGTCACGGTGTTCGATCAGCAGGTAGCGCGCGGTGCGCGTTGCGATCCCCGGCCCCAGCAGCCGTTCGACCAGGCGCATGCCCAGCTCGGCCCAGGCCATCAGCCCGGCAGTGGTGATCAGGTCGCCGTCGTCGATGATCGGCTTGTCGGTGTCGAGGCGTATCTGCGGGTAGAGCGCGGCAAAGGCCTTGGCCGAATTCCAGTGGGTGGTGGCGGGGCGCTGGTCGAGCAGCCCGGTCTGGGCCAGCACGAAGGCGCCCATGCACACAGAGCCGATGATCGCCCCGTGGCTATGTTGTTCGCGGACCCAGGCGGCACTGAGCTGCAGGGACGCGGGCGAGGGTGTATCGCCCAGCGATGGCGGAATGACCACGGCGACCGGTTGGCCGTCCGCGCCCGGCTGGCTGTCGTAGATCCGTTCGAGGGACTCGCCCGTGGCGCGGGTCGCCCAATGGCTGATGCGCAGCAGCCGGGCGGCATCGCCGTGTTCGGCGACCATGCGATTGGCCACGCTGAACAGGTCGGTCAGGCCGTGGATGGCGGCGGTCTGCGCGCCGGGATAGAGGAGCAGGCCGATCTCGGCCACGGCGCTGTCGTTGCGCCCTTCGGCGGTGGTGGCGCGGTCGATGGCGGCCGTGGGCGCGTCCATTGTCAGTTTTCCCCTCGAAAGTGTCGGTCCGGCCAATCCCCGGAGCCCCGTGGGAACTGGATACTTGATCCGGTAAAGCAAAGCAACCGAACGCTGCACCACTCAATCGAGGAAGATGATATGTCCGTACAAGCGCTGATCCTGGTGGATATCCAGAATGACTATTTCCCGGGCGGAAAATGGACCCTGAGCGGCGCCGATGCGGCGGCCGACAAGGCCGCCGCGATTCTGGCCGCCGCCCGTGAGGCGGGCGACCTGGTGGTGCATGTCCGCCACGAGTCCGCGAGCGCCGATGCGCCGTTTTTTGTCCCCGGTTCCGAAGGGGCTAAGTTGCACACCAAGGTCCTCAACCGTGCCGACGAGCAGGTGATCCTCAAGCATTTCATCAACTCGTTTCGCGACACCGAACTGGCGACGGTGCTGGAGAGCAATGGCATCAAGGAACTGGTGGTGGTCGGCAGCATGAGTCACCTGTGTGTCGACGCCATCACCCGCGCGGCGGCCGACCAGGGCTACACGGTCACGGTGATTCACGATGCCTGTGCGTCACGGGACCTGGAGTTCAACGGCCTGACGGTGCCAGCGGCCCATGTGCACGGCGCATTCATGGCCTCCCTGGCGTTCGGTTATGCCACGGTGATTTCCGCCGAGCAGTGGCTGGCGCGTTAAGCCGCGATCTCCCCGGCAGGCATCGGCCTGCCGGGGAGTCGATTATTGAGTGCCCCCCAGAATCGATTTCGGCTCGAGGAATGCTTCGAGCCCAAAGGTCCCGTATTCCCGGCCGATGCCCGACTGCTTGAAGCCGCCAAAGGGCGCCGCGGGCTCGTGGGCCAGGGTGTTGATCAGTACGCGCCCGGCCTCGAGGCGATCGGCGACCTGGCGGGCCCGTTCGACATCGGCGGACATCACATAGGCCTGCAGGCCGTAGGGTGTGTCATTGGCGATGCGGATGGCTTCTTCCTGATCGCGATAGGTAATGATCGACAGCACCGGCCCGAAGATTTCCTCGCGGGCGATGGTCATCTCGTTGGTCACGCCACTGAACACGGTCGGGCGTACGAACCAGCCCTTGTCCACGCCCTCGGGCAGGCCTTCGCCACCCACCAGCAGACGGGCGCCATCGTCGATACCGATACGGATATAGCGTTGCACCCGCTGCCATTGTTTTTCACTGACCATCGGCCCGACGGTGGTCTGTGGATCCAGGGGATCACCGGCCTTGACCGTGTCGATGGCCTGGACCACGGCAGCTTCGACCTCATGCAGGCGTTTTTCCGGCACCAGTATCCGGGTCCCGGCGATGCACGCCTGGCCGCTGTTCATGAAACCGGCCTGCAAGGCCAGGGGAATGGCTTGGCTCAGGTCGGCATCGTCGAGGATCACCACCGGCGATTTACCGCCCAGTTCCAGGGTGACGCGCTTGAGTGTCTCGGCGGCGCTGCGCAGGATGCTTTTGCCCACCGGGGTGGAGCCGGTAAAGGAGATTTTCGCGACATCCGGATGACTGCTGATGGTCGCACCGACGGTTTCACCGCGACCGGTGACGATATTGAACAACCCCGGCGGCAGGTCGGCTTCGTGCAGGGCTTCGGTGACGATGCGGGTCTGGATCGCACTCATCTCGCTGGGCTTGATCACCGCAGTACAACCGGCGGCCAGGGCGGCGGCAAGCTTGCCGCAGATAAAACCGGCGTCGTTGTTCCAGGGGGTGATCAGGCCGGCCACACCGAGGGGCTGCATGATCACCTCGGCGGTTCCGGCGCGGCGCTTGAAGTCGTAGTGTTCGAGGATCTTCGCCGCTTCGAGCAAAACGCTGGCGGCATGCTGGGCCATCCAGCGCGAGCGCGAGGCGGGGGCACCGTACTCCTCGATCAGGGCGTCGCTGAGCGGGTCTTCCCGGGCGGCAATGGCGGCGTGCATACGCTGCAACATGGCCAGGCGTTCGGTCTTGGTCGTGTGGGAGAAGGCTGGAAACGCGGCCTTGGCGGCGGCAATCGCGGCGTGGGCATCCTGTTCGTCCGCCAGGCGCACCTGACCGATGACCTGGCCTGTCGCCGGGTTGAACAGGTCGAACAGTTCCTCGCCATGAGGCGTGACAAAGGCGCCATTGATATAGATATGGTCGATGCGTTGCATGGCTGCTCCGAGGTGGGTGTCTGTGGTGTGAGTCAGGATAAGCGGCTAGGATTGGCCTGATAAGCCGGATGAAGCGGCATGGGTTAATGAGTGATCTGGGATAATGCGCACATCAGGCCTGACAGAATTGGAAGCGGTGCTGGCTGTGGCCCGGCATCGGAGTTTTCGTGCGGCGGCCACTGAACTGGACGTCTCGACCTCGGCGCTGAGCCATGCGGTGTCGGCGCTGGAGGCGCGGATTGGCGCGCGCCTGTTCAATCGCACCACCCGCAGCGTGGCGTTGTCCGAGGCCGGGGCGCAATTTGTCGAGAGCATTGCGCCGGCGATGTCGACCATTCGTGAAGCGATGGAGCAGGCCGGCAACCATGGGGATATGCCGACGGGCACCTTGCGTATCAACAGCGCGGTGGGCGCGGTGAAGCAGGCGATGCCCTTGTTCCTGGAGTACATGCGGCGTTATCCGGACATGAAGGTGGATATCGTCACCGAGGGCAAGTTGATCGATATCGTCGTCGAGGGGTTTGATGCCGGGATTCGCCTGACCGAAAGCGTGCCCCAGGACATGATCGCCATTCCCCTGGGTTTACCGTTGCGGCTGCTGGTGATGGGCAGCCCGGAGTATTTTTCCCGGCATCCGGTGCCGCAGGTGCCGATGGATCTGCTGAACCACCGCTGTATCCGCCTGCGTCTGCCCAGCGGGCGGATCTATCACTGGGAGTTCGAACGCCATGGCGAGTCCTACGAGGTCGATGTACAGGGTGTGCTGACCCTGGACGAATCGACTCTGGTGCTGGAGGCGGCGCGGGCGGGATTGGGGTTGGCGTATGCCTCGCAGTGGAACGCCACCGCCGATCTGGCGGCGGGTACCCTGGTGCCGGTGCTGGAGGAGTGGACGCCGCCTTACGGTGGCTTGTCGCTGTATTACCCGGGGCGCCGCTATGTGCCGGCGGGGTTGCGGGCGTTGATCGAGTTGATCAGGGAGCGCAGTGGTCAGTCTGTGTAGTTATGGGGTGCCTGTTTCTGCCTCTTCGCGGGCAAGCTCCGCTCCCACTTTGCACCGAGCAAGGCTGGAGAGGTGAGCGCCGTGCAGGGCAAGTCTTTGTGGAGAAATCAGGACCTGTGGGAGGGGAGCTTGTCGGATAGCCGCGAAGGGGTCAGGACAGGCACCTACGATTGAATGGACTCACACGAAATATTCAGTGTCATTGATCCACCCGCTCCCTGACCCAGCTCCTGTATTTTCAAGCTTTTCCAGCCTCAGGAGGGTCAAGGATGACTACTCGTTTCAACTCCTGCCATTTACGTAAGGGCCGTTATTCGGAATCCGGTGGTATTTATTTGCTGACGGCAGTAGTCCGGGAACGTGAACCCATCTTCAGGGATTTCAATCTTGGACGCCTGCTGGTCCGCAGCTTCAGATATGCAGAGGAAGAACAGTTGGCGCGTTCCCTGGCTTGGGTGGTGATGCCTGACCATTTCCATTGGCTCATCGAGCTTCAGGGGACCTGCCTTGGAGATTTGGTGCGCAGGACCAAGTCCCGGGCAACCAGTGCTGTCAATCGAAGACTGCAACGCACGGGCGCACTCTGGCAAAGCAGCTTTCATGATCGGGCGATACGTCGGGAAGAAGATTTGCAGTCTGTGGCACGCTACATAGTGGCCAATCCACTGCGAGCCGGCCTGGTGAAACGGGTGGGCGATTACCCGTTGTGGGACGCCATTTGGCTTTAGTTGTGTGTTGTCTGCTCCGGCCTCTTCGCGGGCAAGCTCCGCTCCCACTTTGCACCGAGTAAGGCTTGAGTGGTGCTTGCCGTGTAGATCCGACGGAAGCAGAACCAGGCTTTATGCCCAATACAGGGTCTGTGGGCAGAGTCAGGCTTTGATGCACAACACAGGACTCATGTGGGAGCGGAGCTTGCCCGTGAAGAGGCCGGCAGAATCAATGTGCTTCCCCAGCCTTGATCCCCGCCGGCAGCGCCTTGGTCAACAGCACCGCCAACATGCTGATTCCCAGCGCGATCCCGACAAAATGGAAGGCGTCGTTATAGGCCATGATCGATGCCTGCTGATGGGTGATCTCGCTCAGTTTGCCCAGCGCCGCACCGTCGCCACCCAGCTTCTCCGAAAGCATCGTCAGGCGCTCGGCCACCTGCGGGTTGCCCGGCACGATTGCCTCGCGCAAATAGTCGAAATAGACCTTGGTCCGCGCATCCAGCAAGGTCGCCAGCAGGGCGATGCCGATGGCCCCGCCGAGGTTGCGCAGGATGTTGAACAGGCTCGACGCCGACCCCGCGTCCTGGGGCAGGATATAGGCGGTGGCGATCAGCGAGATGGTCACCATGATCAGCGGCTGGCCCAGCGCCCGGATGATCTGGATCTGGTTGAACTGCGGGCCGGCAAAGTCCGGGTTGAGTACCCCGGAGGAAAAACTCGCCAGGCCGAACAAGCCGAAACCCAAGGTACACAGCAGCTTCGGCGAGATGAATTTCATCAGCTTGGGCACCAGCGGAATCAGGAACAGCTGCGGCACCCCCATCCACATGATCACTTCGCCGATCTGCAAGGCGTTGTAGTTCTGGATCTGCGCCAGGTACAGCGGCAGCAGGTAGATCGAGCCATACAGGCCCACGCCCATGCCCAGGCTGGCAATGCTGGACAGGCCGAAGTTGCGGTTCTGCAGGATGCGCAGGTTGATCAGCGGGTTGGCCTTGGACAGTTGCAGGATCACGAAGGTGATCAGGCTCAGCAGGGCGATACTGCCCAGCGTCACGATCAGGTCCGATTCCAGCCAGTCCTTGCGATGGCCTTCTTCGAGGAACACTTGCAGGCAGCCCAGGCCGATGCCGAGGCTGACGATCCCGGCGTAGTCGGTGCTCTTGAGCAGTTCCCAATGGGACTCTTTCTTTTCCAGGCCGTAGAGCAGGCCAGCGATCATGATCAGGCCGGGCGGGATATTGATGTAGAAAATGTACTGCCAGCCCCAGTTCTCCGTGAGCCAGCCGCCAATGGTCGGTCCGATGGACGGGGCGAAGGTGGCGGTCATGGCGAACATCGCCATGCCCTTGGCGCGGTGGTGGTCCGGCAGCTTGATCAGGGTCAGGGTGAACGCCAGGGGGATCAGCGCGCCACCGGTGAAACCCTGCATGGCGCGGAACACGATCATGCTTTCCAGGCTCCAGGCCATGGAGCAGAGCAGCGACGAGCCGAGGAAACCCAGCGAGACCCAGACCGCCAGCCGCCGCGCCGAGAGCAATTGCACCAGCCAGGCGGTGAGGGGAATCATGATGATTTCCGCCACCAGGTAGGAGGTGGAAATCCACGAGCCCTCTTCCAGGGTCGCCGACAGGGCACCCTGGATATCCTTGAGCGAGGAGTTGGTGATCTGGATATCGAGCACGGCCATGAAGGCACCGAGCATCACGCTCATCACCGCGATCCAGTCCCGGCGGGTCGGTTCGCCCACCGGTCGGATCAGTGGGTCACCGGCCATGCTGGGCGTCGCGCAGATCGACCTTGACGGTGACCGACATGCCCGGACGGATCTTGCCCTGCAACGGATTGTCGGCGGCAAAGGTCAGCTTGACCGGAATGCGCTGCACCACCTTGGTGAAGTTGCCGGTGGCGTTGTCCGGCGGCAGCAGGCTGAACTGCGCGCCGGAGGCGGCGAACAGGCTTTGGACCTGGCCCTGGATCGGCGTGTCCTCATAGGCATCGAAGGTCAGCGTCGCGTGCTGGCCCGGCTGCATATGGCCGATCTGGGTTTCCTTGAAGTTGGCCTGGATCCAGATGTCCCGGTCCGGGACGATCGACAGCAGGTAGGCACCGGCCTGCACATACTGGCCGTTGCGCGCCGCGCGCTGGCCGACCAGGCCGCTGATGGGCGCGTGGATCTCGCTGCGGGTCAGGTTCAGTTCGGCCTGGGCCAGGTCGGCGCGGGCATTGGCGATCTGTGCGTCGAGGCGCTTGAGCTCGGCACTCAGGGCCGTGACCTGCTGGCGCTGGCCTTGCAGGTCGGCCTGGGCCTTGACCACTTGCGAACGGGCGATATGGTTGTCGGCGGAAAGCGTGGTGACCCGTTCTTCCGAAACATAGCCGGGCTTGCGCAGGGTCTGTGCGCGGTTCAGGTCGAGCTGCGAACGGCCGAGACTGGCCTGGCTGGACGCCACCTGGGCATCGGCGGAGGCGATCAGGCTGGCTTGCTGGGTCAGCTTGCTCTGGGCCTGTACCCGTTCGGCCTCACGGGTGGCGAGGGTGGCATTGGCGCGGTCGATGGCCAACTGGAAATCAGCGCCTTCGAGTCGCACCAGCAACTGGCCCTTTTCCACATGCTGGTTGTCCGCCACCAGCACTTCGTCAATGCGCGCGCCCAGCTGGCTGGAGACCCGGGTGATTTCGCCCTGGACATAAGCGTTATCGGTGCTTTCATAAAAGCGTCCCCTGAAGAACCACTGGGCAAAAAAGCCCAGGGCGATCAACAGGACCAGGAACAGGAAAATAAACAGGCGACGCTTGAGTTGAGAGGGCATGGGCAGCAACACATCAATGTGTAAGTGAATTTTACGGTAGACGAATCTGGCACAGCAGGATTAATGGGTAAATGCCAGTAGCGGAGAAAGCCCGGTTTTCGGGGCCTGGCGCCATTTTTAGACCGAAGCTTGGCTTATATGCCCTCAGTCGGATGCCCTGTGCTGGAGCCCGGATGGTTGTGCCTGTTACCATTCGCCCTTTGTTTTATCTCCACTTCGAGACCGCCCATGACCACCGTTCGCACGCGCATCGCGCCATCGCCCACCGGCGATCCCCACGTCGGCACCGCCTACATCGCCTTGTTCAACTACTGCTTTGCCAAGCAGCACGGTGGTGAGTTCATCCTGCGGATCGAAGACACCGATCAGCTGCGTTCGACCCGCGAGTCCGAACAGCAGATTTTCGATGCCCTGAACTGGCTGGGCATCACCTGGGCCGAGGGTCCGGATGTCGGTGGCCCCCACGGTCCGTACCGGCAGAGCGAACGTAGCGAGATCTACAAGAAATACACCCAGCAACTGGTCGACATGGGCCACGCCTTCCCGTGCTTCTGCACCGCCGAAGAGCTGGACCAGATGCGTGCCGAGCAGATGGCCCGTGGCGAGACCCCGCGCTACGACGGTCGTGCGTTGTTGCTGTCGAAGGAAGAAGTGGCCCGGCGCCTGGCCGCCGGCGAGCCCCATGTGATCCGCATGAAAGTGCCGAGCGAAGGCGTCTGCGTGGTGCCGGACATGCTCCGTGGCGATGTCGAGATCCCGTGGGATCGCATGGACATGCAGGTGCTGATGAAGACCGACGGCCTGCCGACCTACTTCCTGGCCAACGTGGTCGACGACCACCTGATGGGCATCACCCACGTGCTGCGTGGCGAAGAGTGGCTGCCGTCGGCGCCCAAGCTGATCCTGCTCTACGAATACTTCGGCTGGGAACAGCCGCAGCTGTGCTACATGCCGCTGTTGCGCAACCCGGACAAGAGCAAGCTGTCCAAGCGCAAGAACCCGACTTCGGTGACCTTCTACGAGCGCATGGGCTTCATGCCTGAGGCCATGCTCAACTACCTGGGGCGCATGGGCTGGTCGATGCCCGACGAGCGCGAGAAGTTCTCCCTGGAGGAGATGGTCGAGCACTTCGACCTGTCCCGCGTCTCCCTGGGCGGGCCGATCTTCGATATCGAGAAGCTGTCCTGGCTCAATGGCCAGTGGCTGCGCGACCTGCCGGTGGAAGAATTCGCCAGCCGGGTGCAGAACTGGGCGCTGAATCCCGAGTACCTGATGAAGATCGCGCCGCTGGTCCAGGGCCGGGTCGAGACTTTCAGCCAGGTCGCGCCGCTGGCGAACTTCTTCTTCGCCGGTAGCCTGCCGCTGGACGCCAAGTTGTTCGAGCACAAGAAGCTCTCGGCCGACGACGTGCGCAAGTTGATGCAGTTGATCCTGTGGAAGCTGGAAAGCCTGCGCCAGTGGGAAAAGGACAGCATCACCGCGACCATCCAGGCGGTGGTCGACTCCCTGGAGTTGAAACTGCGCGATGCCATGCCGCTGATGTTCGCCTCGATCACCGGACAGGCCAGTTCGGTATCGGTGCTCGATGCCATGGAAATCCTCGGGCCGGACCTCACGCGTTTCCGTCTGCGCCAGGCCCTGGATTTGCTCGGTGGGGTGTCGAAGAAAGAAAACAAGGAATGGGAAAAGCTGCTGGGCGCGATTGGCTGATCAGCCACAGGGCCGCTTGCGAAGGCGGCCCTGAGGTCGGTTTTACCCCTGGTTTCACCGGGGCAGGGCGGTAAGTGGTTGTTATGCCGACAAAAAATTTTCAAAAAGTTTGAAAATAAGTTTGACAGCTCCCCGATACGCCCTTAAGATTCGCCCCGTCCTCACCGATGAGGGGCTATAGCTCAGCTGGGAGAGCGCTTGCATGGCATGCAAGAGGTCGACGGTTCGATCCCGTCTAGCTCCACCAATTTACACTTCAAGGTCTGGCCACACCGGCCTTGAAGCGATCAACACTCA
>Ga0302157_10000075_pt1 | contig 115766 bp, 102 predicted proteins | sample I_Bog_N3_3_FD_193502 | JGI IMG/M metagenome (GOLD analysis project Ga0302157, IMG submission 193502) | Peat permafrost microbial communities from Stordalen Mire near Abisko, Sweden - I_Bog_N3_3 | ecosystem: Environmental > Terrestrial > Soil > Wetlands > Peat | place: Sweden: Abisko... | reverse complement strand
CCGAAAAGGATCAGGATGAGTCCGGGGACCAGGGAGGAGGTGAAAAGCGACATGGGGCCTACAGGCTCAGAGTGACGCCGCGCCCTGCGGGGATTGCAAGCCAGCGCCCGCCACGAGCAGGTTCCCGTAGAGCGTGCTCACGCTGGCGCGCGTGATCTCGACCGGGACGAGCGACCCCACCAGTCGCGGGGACGCCTCGAACACCGTGGCCCGGTTTCCCCGGGTCCGCCCCATGAAGCGCTGCCCGGTCTTGTCGGGCCCCTCGACGAGGACCTCCTGCACCGTGCCGACGAGCGACTGGCTTCGCCTGAGGGAGCCCTTGGCCAGCACCTCCAGGAGGACCCGGTTGCGCTCCTCGCGGACCTCCTCGGGCACCTGCCCGGGCATCGTCGCGGCGGGCGTCCCGGTCCTCACCGAGTACTTGAAGACGTAGGCCATGTCGTAGTCGACCTCCTCGCAGAGGCTGCGCGTCTCCTGGAAGTCCTCCTCGGTCTCACCGGGGAAGCCCACGATGATGTCGGTCGAGAAGGCCATGGCCGGTTGCGCGGCCCTGAGCGACTGGACGATCTCCAGGTACCTCCCCCGCGAATAGGGCCTCCGCATGGCCTTCAGGATCCTGTCGCTGCCGGACTGGACCGGCAGGTGCACATGCTCGCCGAGCTTCGGGAGCCTCGCGAACGCCTCGGCCAGGTCCTGCCTGAAGCCGCGGGGGTGCGGCGAGGTGAACCTGATCCGCTCGAGCCCGGGGATCGCGTTGATGCGCTCAAGGAGCTGGACGAAGGGCGTCACGTTGGCGGTGTGCGGGTAGTCGCGCCGGCCGTAGCTGGTCACGATCTGCCCGAGGAGCGTCACCTCGCGGGCGCCGCGGGACACGACCTCCTCGCATTCCCGGACGATGTCCTCCATCGGCCGGGAACGCTCGTCGCCGCGGGTGGTCGGCACGATGCAGAAGGAGCAGTCCATGTTGCAGCCCTGCTGGATGGACACGAACGCGCAGACCTTCCTTTCGGCCTCCTCCACGTGGTCCCGGATCGTGTTCTGGGATCCCTCCTCCTCGGCGGTGTCGATGATGGCCTGGCCCAGGGGCACGCCGGCATCGCGGGCCGCCTTCAGGTTGTCGAGGTAGTCGGGGACCCTGTGGAACTTCTGGGTGCCCACGATCAGGTCGACGTCGGGCAGCCGGTCGAGGAGCTCCGCGCCGCGGTTTTGCGCCATGCAGCCCAGGATCCCCAACACGAAATCCGGGTTGTGCCGCTTCTTGTGCAGCAGGTAGCCGGCCTTGCCGATCGCCTTCTGCTCGGCCGCGTCCCGCACGCTGCAGGTGTTCAGCAGCAACACGTCGCACTCGTCCTCGCTGTCCACGATCCGGTACCCGCGCGCGCGCAGCATGGCCGCGACAGCCTCGCTGTCGCGCTCGTTCATCTGGCATCCGTAGGTCTTTATGTGGACTCGGTTCAAGCGGGTTAAGGGGTAACCTTATGGGAGGGCGAAAATGCCGGTCAAACGAGGAATTGCCCCCGGGAGGGCCTCCCCTCCAATTCTGTTCGCCACGGACGCGGCGGTCGCTTAGCTCGGCGTCATGGGATTCTTCGACCGATTGGCCGGCAAGCCAGCTTCCTCCGACCCCGCAAACGGGCAACCCGCGACGCCGCCCGCCCCCCTCGACCCCTCGGTCGCCGGCGTTGCCCCGAGGCTCCTCGCCGCGCGCGAAAAGCTGGACGAGAAGGACCTGAAGGGGGCCCTGGCCATCTACGAGGAGGTCCTCGCCGTCGCGGGCGACAGGGCCGACGTCCTTGTCACCGTCTCGGGAGACCTGGGCGCCACCGGGCACATTGCCCAGATCATCGACCTGGTCGCCCCGCGCTACGACGCCCTGCGCCACGGGCCGGCGACCGGCATCAACCTGATCCAGGCCTTCCTCGCGGTCAGGGACGCCGACGCCGCGCAGCACATCCTCGACATCCTCTTCTCGCTCAACCGGCCGGAGCTCGAGGATCGCCTCAACGGATTCTCAAACGCCGTCGCCGAGCTGATCAACCACGGGGACGTCCAGGGGATCCCGGCGTTCAAGCCCCAGCCGGGGGACCCCGCCGTCATCGACCCGACGGCCCCCGTGGGCGTCGCCCTGATCACGATCAGCAAGCCGATCTGGTCCTACGGCCTGGAATCGGTGACCGACCTGCTGCCGAAGAAGGAGGGCAAGCTTCGCCGCGTGGCCTTCGCCCAGCTGTCCCTGCCCGGCGCCTACGCGGACCACGAGGCCGCCTCCCGGCTCCCCGAGGACGAACTCGGGCGCCTGTCCCGCGCGATCCCCCTCTGGTTCGCCGAGACCTTCTATTTTTCGCCCCTGTACTCGTCGGTGGCCGCGCTCTCGTGCCTCCACGAGCCCGGGGTCCCGACCCGGCCCTCCATCTTCCCGACGGACTGGACCGTGGACAACCTGAAGAAGCTCGCCACGTCGCAGACGGAGGGCCTCGACTACATCTTCGAGGGCTCGCTCAAGCGCGACGGCGCCGAGCTCGTCCTTATCCTGAGGGTCTGGGAGGTGAAGAAGATGCGCGAGCGCAAGCAGATCACGGTCCGCTGGACCGCGGCGACCGCCGACGCGGAGCTGAGGAAGCTCCACGAGTACATCCGGGCGTTCATGGAGTGGGCGCCCTACCCCGAGGGCTCCGGGGTCCCCTACGCGGCCCCCGGCTCCGCGACCGTCTGGCTCGATGCGCTCGGAGCCCTGCTCGGCCTCTTCCTTGTCGAGAAAAACCTCCAGGCCAAGGAGCAGCTCGCGCCGCTCGCGCCCGTCTTTGACGCCTTCGCGCCCCACGCGTTCAGCCCGCCTTCCTCGTCGCTGGCCTGGGTGACGCTCCGGCTCAAGGCCTCGGCGCTCGGGATCGCCCCCAACCTCTCGGAGGTGCTCCTCAGCCGGCACGCCACGGTGGTGCAGGCACGCGCGCTGATCGGCGCCTGAGCCGCGGCGCCCGGGAAGGACGTCCGGCATGCACAGGAGAACCTACGATCTGCGCATCCGCGCGACGCGGCCCCTGCCCGCGCCGGCGGTGCTCGAGGGTGAAATCCCCCTGGACGAGGCCGGCGCACTGCGGGTCTCCAAGGCGAGGGGCGAGATTGCCTCGATCATGTCGGGCCGGGACGACCGCCTGCTCGTGGTCGTGGGTCCCTGCTCGATCCACGACCCGGCCGCGGCCCTCGACTACGCCCGGCTCCTGGGGGCCGAGGCAGCGCGCCACGCCGGCCGACTGCTCCTCGCGATGCGGGTCTACTTTGAGAAGCCGCGGACGGTCCTCGGCTGGAAGGGCCTGATCAACGACCCGGACCTCGACAAGACCTTCCACATCTCGAAGGGGCTGCGCACCGCCCGGAAGCTCATGGCGGACATCACCGCGCTCGGCCTGCCGATCGGGACCGAGTTCCTGGAGACCACCTTTGGGCAGTACTACGCCGACTTCGTGAGCTGGGGAGCGATCGGAGCCCGGACGGTCGAGAGCCAGATCCACCGCGAGCTGGCCTCGGGCCTCTCGATGCCAGTGGGCTTCAAGAACCGGACGGACGGGGACATCCAGGTCGCCGTGGACGCCATCCGCTCGGCGCGCCACCAGCACTGGTTCCCCACGCTGGCCCACGACGGGACCCCGGCATGCATGCAGACCACCGGCAACGAGGACACCCACCTGGTCCTCCGCGGGGGCTCGCGCGGGCCCAACTTTTCCGAGAAGGACGTGCGCTCGGCGGCGGAGCTCCTCTCCAAGCACAAGCTCCCGCCCCACGTGATGGTCGACCTGAGCCACGCCAACAGCCGCAAGGGCGAGCCGGAGCGCCAGCTTGTCGTGGCAGGGGAGCTTGCCGGACGGATCGCGGCCGGGGAGCGGGCCGTCGCGGGGGTGATGGTCGAGAGCAACCTCGTCGGGGGTTCGCAGGACTACGGCTCGGTCCCCCTGGTGCGGGGCCAGAGCGTCACGGACGCGTGCCTCGCCTGGGAAAAGACGCTGCCCCTCCTGCAGCTCCTCTCGGATTCGGTCGAGGCCCGGCGCAGGCTCCGGGGGTAGGCCCCGAAGGGGCCTTCCCTCGCTAGGCCTGAGGCGGCTCCGCAGCCGGTGCCTCGTCGGCAGCCGGCCGCTTCTTCGGGCGGGGGCGCTTCTCCCTGTGCCCCTCGTCGCCCTCGGCGGCGTACTTAGAGACCTTGGCGTTGAGCCAGAGCTCGCCCTTGCCGTTCAGGTTGAGCCAGAAGATCTCGCCGGCGTGCTCCGCAAAGACCGGCTTTTCGCGGGGCTTCTCCGGGACCCGGAGGCCCGAGGAGGTCAGCGCGCCGAGCAGTTCGTCCACGGACTTGCCAAGGTCGCCCGCAAGGCGCTCGACCGGCGCCGCGACGGCTCCCGTCTTCGTCTCCTTCAGGAGAAGCCTGACGGCGGCAAAGACGTTCCCCGGGGCGGGCGACGGTGCGGCTGCCTGCCCGTCCGGCGCCGGAGTTTCCTGGGCGGGCGAGGCCGCCTGCGTCGCGGCGGCCTCGCCGCGCTTCTCGCGGGCGTTTATCCAGATGCCCCCGCGGCTGTCGGTGTTGAGCCACCAGGTCTCGTCCCCTATCTCCACAAAGACGGGCGGGTCGCCGGCGGCGGCCTGGGCGCTCAGCCCCATCGCGGTGAAGGCGGCCACCAGGGTGGACTCGTTGCACTTCAGGGCCCTCGAAAGGAAGCTCATGCTGCCCGAGCCGCCCGGCTCGCGGCGGTTCTTGCGCATCAGGGGCCGGATGCGGTCGAGGAGCGCGGGGCCCTCGGGCAGTGCCGCCGCGGGCGCCCCGGAATCGGGCTCCGGCTCGCTCCGCCGCTCCTTGTGCTTGCGCTCCTCGTGATGCTTCTCCGGGCGCTTCTCGGCCTCCGGCTGCTTCTGCGCCTCCTCCTCGGTGGGCTCCACCTTGGTGGCCTGCACGGTCCTGAAGACGGGCCTGGTCTTCTCCTTCGTGTTGATCCAGAGCTCGCCGCGCCGGTTGACGTTCACCCAGTACAGGTCGCCGTCATAGTCGACATAGGTGACCTTGGCGTCCTCGTCCTCGGGGATCTCCAGCCCGCACTCCTTGAGGGCACCCAGCACCTCCTGCTCGGTGATGTCCCACTTCTTTGCAAGGTAGTCGACTCCCACGGAGAACCCGGGCCCGCGCTGGTTCCTGCGAAGGTGCGGCCGGATAGCCTCGAAGAACGTGGGGACCTCGTCCTCGGCGCCCAGCTTGTCCCAGTCGTCCTCGGCGGCCTCCTCGTTCGGGGCGTCGGGGTCGGAGTCGCGCTCGGTGTCGCGCAGCCGCCTGAGCCCGTCGGTCTCGCGGAGCGCCTCGTCGGAGGGCTTGGCCTCGGCCTCCGCGGGTGCCGCGGTCGCGGTCGCCGTGGCGCTCTTGAACTTTGCCTCGAACTCAACGCGGAGCTTGTCCGCCTCGACGCGCGCCGCCGCCGCCGCCGCGTCCCCGAGCGTCCAGTCGCGCTGCGTCGGGCGCCTCGCGAGGCCGGAGAAGGCCAGGGGGTTGTCGGGCTGCCCGCGAAATTCGACGATTTCCCACTCGTCGGTGCCGAGTTGGTTCAGAAATGATTCGAGCAGCGCGGGCGTGGCAAAGCCCCCCTTGCCGCTCGAGATTACCTTATATTCCCAGACTGCCATAGATGGTCGTAAAGGTAAGACATCCCAAAAGCCGGTCGTGTTGCCGAGTCAATTCTTGGACAATCGGCCGATTGGCCTGCAGGCGCTTGTTGATCTGGAGGCCCCAAAGTGCCCAAATGGACACACCGATGCGCCGCCTAGACCAATTACTTGCGAGCCTTGGGTACGGCTCCCGGCGCGAGGTCAGGGAGTGGGTCGAGGCCGGGCGGGTAACCGTAGGGGGTGTCCCGGAAACGGACCCGGGAACTCGGGCCGAGCCGGGCGAGGTGAGGATAGACGGCGAGCCGCCGGACCATCCCGGCGAGCTCCTCATCATGCTCAACAAGCCCGCGGGCCGGGTCTGTTCGCACGACCCGGAGGAAGGGCCGACCGTCTACGACCTCCTTCCCGGGCGCTGGAGGCGCCGCAATCCTCCCGTCACCAGCGTGGGCCGGCTCGACAAGGACACGACGGGGCTCCTGCTGCTCACGGACGTGAGCGGGGCGGTCCATCGCCTCACCTCGCCCAAGCACAAAGTGCCCAAGGTCTACCGGGCCCAACTCGACCGGGAGCCTCCCCCGGGGACCGTGGAGCTCTTTTCAAGCGGCTCCCTGGTGCTTCCCGGCGAGGATACACCCTGCGCCCCGGCCGAACTCAGGCTCCTGGGTGGCTATCTGGCCGAGGTTGTCCTCACGGAGGGCAGGTACCACCAGGTGAAGCGGATGTTCGCCAGCCAGGGCTGCACGGTCGTTGAGCTCGACCGGATCCGCTTCGGGAACCTTGAGCTTGCAAATCTGCCGCGGGGATCGTGGATAGAACTATCCATCAATTGTTTAAATAACATTTGATCCAGGGTTGGGGTCCCCCGGGGCCCCGTGGGGGCGAAATCTCGAAAAACTGCCTCGGAAGCTTGCAATCGCAGATGATTAGGTGCCTAATCATCCACTTTCGTCATGAATAAAGCCGTTGCAGACGCAGCCCCTGTGCCCACCGAGAAGCCCGCGTCCAATTTCACTACCCGCCAGGTTGTCGTGGTCATTATCGGCCTTGCTGCACTCGCCATGGGAGCCACGTTCGGCGTGACACGCTGGAATTTCGCCATGGCCCACGAAGAGACCGACGACGCGCAGGTCGAGGGCCACATCAGCCCCGTGCTTCCCCGGGTCTCGGGCTACGTCACCCAGGTGCTCGTGGTCGACAATCAGCGCGTGGCGACCGGCCAGTCCCTGCTTGAGATCGATCCCAAGGAGCTCGACCTGAAGGTGGCGGCGGCCCAGGCCGCCCTCCAGAACGCCCTTGCCGACAAGGCGACCGCGGAGGCCGCGCTCGCCGGCGCTCGCGCCGCGGCCTCTACCGCGGCCGCGAACGTCGAGACGGCCCTCGTGCGCCAGCGCAAGGCCGCAAGCGACCTCGCCCGGGACTCGAGGCTCTTCAAGACGGGCGCCATCACCGACAGCCAGCTGACCGACACGCAGGCCGCCGCCGACACCGCGGCCGCGCAGCTTGAGGCCGCGCGCGACGAGTCCCGGACAGCCGAGGCGCAGATCGCGGTCGCCTCCGCGCGGGTCGCGGGGTCGCAGACCTCGGCGGCCGAGAAGGCCTCCGACCTGGACTACGCGAAGCTCGAGCGCTCCTACTGCACCGTCACGGCGCCGATCGACGGCCTGGTCTCCCGCAAGAACGTGGAGGCCGGCCAGTACGTCCAGGCGGGCCAGACGCTCCTTTCGGTGGCGACCGACACCGACGTGTGGGTCGTCGCCAACTTCAAGGAGACGCAGCTCACCCACATGAAGCCCGGCCAGGACGTCGAGTTTGAGGCCGACACCTTCCCCGGGGTCATCTTCCACGGGAAGGTCGACTCGATCTCCGGGGCCACCGGGGCGCGCTTCGCGCTCCTGCCCCCCGACAACTCGACCGGAAACTTCGTGAAGGTGACCCAGAGGGTGCCCGTCAAGATCGTGCTCTCGCAGGCGCCCGACGCGGAGCACCCGCTCCGCCCGGGCATGAGCGTGGACGCGACAGTCCGGGTGAAGGAATAGGCACCGGATCGCCATGGCCGAGCACGGACTGCGGAAGGTGATCATCACGATCACGGTGATAACCGCCGCGGTCATCGAGCTGATCGACACCTCCATCGTCAACGTGGCGCTCAACGACATGAGCGGCAACCTGGGCTCGACCCTCGAGGATGTCGCCTGGGTCGTGACCGCCTACGCGATCGCCAACGTGATCATCATCCCGATGACGAGCTTCCTCGCGGCGAGGTTCGGCCGGCGCAACTACTACATCAGCTCGATCCTCCTCTTCACGGCCTCCTCGGTCGCGTGCGGCAACGCCCACAACATCTGGGAGCTCGTCGCGTTCCGCTTCATCCAGGGGATCGGCGGCGGCGCCCTCCTGTCCACCTCCCAGGCGATCCTCTTTGAGACCTTCACGGTGGGCCAGCGCGGGTTCGCCGCGGCGCTCTTCGGGGTCGGCGTCTTTGTCGGGCCGACGATCGGGCCGACGCTCGGCGGGTGGATCATCGACCAGTACTCCTGGCCCTGGATCTTCTACATCAACCTGCCGATCGGCCTCACGGCGGCGTTCCTTTCCTGGCTCTACGTGAAGGAGCCGGCCCACGCGCGCAACGCCGAGACCATCGACTGGATCGGCATCGGCTTCCTGGTCGTGGGCCTGGGGTCGCTCCAGACGGTGCTTGAGCGCGGCGAGACCGAGGACTGGTTCTCGAAGCGGTACATCGTCCTCTTGACCGCGCTGGCGGCCGTCTCGCTCGTCTCGTTCGTCGTCCGGGAGCTGACCACCGACCACCCGGTCGTGGACCTGCACGTCCTTAGGAGCCGGAGGCTCGCGATCGCGGCCAGCCTCACCTTCGTGCTGGGCTTCGCCCTGTTCGCGACGGTCTTCATCGTGCCCGTCTTCACGCAGCGGCTCCTCGGCTACACGGCCATGAAGACCGGCATGCTCTTCCTGCCGGGCGCCCTGGTGGCGGTCATCTTCCTGCCCATGATGGGAAAGCTCCTCACGAAGGGGTTCCCGCCGCAGTTCATGGTGATGATCGGCTTCGGTATCGTCACGATCTTCGCCATGCAGCTCTCCCATCTGGACCTGACCGCGCAGTCGGGCGACTTCTTCTGGCCGGTCATCCTGCGCGCCATCGGGCTAAGCCTGGTCACGATCCCGCTCACCCAGCTCGCCGTGTCCGGCCTGCATGCGCGCGACATGCCCCAGGGGGTCGCGCTCAACAACATGATGCGCCAGATGGGCGGCTCGTTCGGCATCGCCTTCATCAACACCTTCCTCGACCACCGCTCCGCGGCCCACCGCCTGAACCTGGTCGCAAGGCTCGCCACCGGGGATCCCGGGACCGAGGGCCGCCTGAGCCAGCTCACGCACGCCATGCTCGCCCGGGGCGCCTCGGCCTGGGAGGCGCCGCGCAAGGCCCTCGGCCTCCTGGACGCCACCATCCAGCAGCAGTCCTACCTCCTGAGTTATATCGACGCCTTCCGCTTTGTGGAGTTCATTTCCCTGGCGTGCGTGCCCCTGATCCTTTTCGCAGGCAGGCCGGGATCGCTGCCCAAGGCGGCAGCGGCCGCGGCGGCCGAATCCCATTGATTGAGCCGCGCCCCCCTCTTCGTCCCATGAAAACCTCCGGCCTCCTCCTCCTATCCCTGGCGGTCCTCGCGCCGTCCGCGCTCGCCGAGGGCCCCCCGTCGGGCCCCCTCACGCTGCCCCAGACGATCGAGGCCGTGATCGCCCACTATCCCTCGATGGATGCCGCCCGCGCCGCCGTGGACGCCGCCCGGGCCCGCACCACCCAAGCGGGCTCAAGCCAGCTGCCTCAGGTCTCCGGAAACGCCGCGTACAACTACACCTCGCTTCGCCCCTACGTGGCGATCGACATCCCGGGCGGTCCGCACGGGGCCATCTACGAGAGCGTCCAGAACGAGTACTCGACGAGCATCACGGCGCGGCAGCTCCTCACGGACTTCGGCCGCACCGACAAGCTGGTGGACATGGCGCGCTCAGGGCAGATCGCGGCCCAGGACGCCCTGGAGCAGGTGCGCCAGCAGCTCGGCTACCAAGCGATCCAGTCGTTCTACGGTGTCCTGCTCCTGCGCAGCTCGGCCGACGTCGCGCGCGAGGAGATCGCCTCGCTTGAGGAGGCCCTGCGCATCGCGCAGCGGAAGTTTGACGCCGGCAGCGCAACCAAGTTCGACGTGCTCACGACAAAAGTCCGCCTGGCGAACGCCAGGAACCACCTCACCGACACCCTCGGCTCGCTCGAGAAGCAGGAGAACGGCCTTCGCCAGCTCCTCGGCTGGGACCAGGGAACGCGCGTGGAACTCGCAGGCGACTTTGACGCCGGCGCCCCGGCCATCGCCGAGTCGACGGCCATTTCCGACGGCCTCCTGAACCGCCCCGAGATGAAGGTGGCGCGCGACGACGAGCAGACCGCGCGCCTGAAGCGGGACTCGGCGGACCGCGGCGACAGGCCCACGCTTTCCGCACAGGTCTCCGGGGGCCTCGAGAACGGCATTGTTCCCGCCCTCTATGACAACAAGGGGTACATCGCGGCCGGGCTGGCGGTGGACGTGCCGATCTTCACCGGCAAGCGCATCCAGGGGGAGCGCCTGGAGGCCGGAGCCGACGTGAGGAGCTCCGAGGCGCGCGAGCGGGAGCTCGGCCAAGAGATCACCAACGAGGTCGCAGACGCGTACTCGGACCTGACGGCCGCCCGAGCGCGGCTCGGCAACGCCGACACGCTCGTCGACCAGGCCAGGGAGGCGCTTTCCCTCGCCCAGACGCGCTATGCGAACGGGGTGATCACCAATTTCGAGCTCCTGGACGCCCAGAGCTCCCTCAGGTCGGCCGAGCTGAGCCGGCTCCAGGCCCGCTACGATTGTGTCCTCGCGCGCCAGGCCGTGGCCCGCGCCGCGGGCGTCCCCCCGCAGCAATAGCGGACCCCGGGGGAACGACGGGGCCCCCGGGCCTGGTCCGGGATGAGAGCCCCGGGGCGGTATTTGCGCTTTCACCCATTAGGGTGCAGGCTGCCGCCATGAAAATCGGCATCATCGGCTCGGGTGACGTCGCGAAGACCCTGTGCGGCGGTTTCATTGGGCACCAACACGAGGTTGTGATCGGCACCCGTGACACCGCCAAGCTTCAGGCCTGGGGAAAGCTCAATCCCGCAGCCAGGATCGGAAGCTTCTCCGACGCGGCAAAGTTCGGGGAGGTCGTCCTTCTCGCGGTGAAGGGAACGGTTGCCGCGGAGGCGCTGCGCATCGCGGGGGTGGGCAATCTCGCGGGAAAGACGGTCATCGACGCGACCAACCCCATCGCGGACGTGGCACCCCTAAATGGAGTCCTCACCCTTTTCACCGACTCGAAAGAGTCGCTCATGGAGCGGCTGCAGCGCGAGTTTGCCGCCGCACGCTTTGTGAAAGCCTTCAACTCCGTCGGCGCCGCCTGCATGGTGAACCCGGAGTTCAAGGGCGGGAAGCCCACCATGTTCATTGCCGGGAACGACGCCGCGGCAAAAGGGGCGACCACGGCCATCCTGGCTGAGTTTGGCTGGGAGACCGAGGACATGGGAGGGGCCGAGGCGGCCCGGGCCATCGAGCCCCTGTGCGTTCTCTGGTGCATCCCGGGATTCCGGCAGAACGATTGGGTCCATGCATTCAAGCTTCTGCGCTGACCGGTAGTGGGCTACTTTCGATTATTTCACTGGAGTATGGGCGACCTTGTGGCTCTAAGGGAGGCGAAGAGCTAGGCAGGGGAAGGGCGGCCCGGATGAACCTATGAATGAACTCGAGCGATGGGCGAATTTCTATCTCCTCACGTCGGCGGCAGCCGCAACCCTGATCGGCCTGTTGTTCGTCATCATCACGCTCGGTGCCGAGCGAGGCGTGGAGGACGCCACCGTCAAGATTCGCATGTACCTTACTCCCTCGGTTGTCTATTTCGCTTCCATACTGCTCCTTGCCGGGCTTCTGACGTTCCCGAACCATACTCGACTCACGGCAGCACTCTGCATTTGCCTGGCGGGTGTTCTGGGCTTGCTCTACTCGGGGACCAGTTTGATTGGAGGAGGCGATAAGAAGAGCTTCGGCGAACGGAATGACCGGATTTCTTACGCGATTATTCCATTTGCGGCATACGGGCTCCTATTATTGGGCGGGGTCCTATCATTCTACCATCCCCAAGACGGCCTCACCTTGGTGGCCGTCGGTATGCTGGCGTTGCTTGCGCTTGGCATTCGCAACTCGTGGGCCATCGCCATTGACGTCTCCACCCGTCCTAGGCGGTAAAATTCAAAGTAGCCCGCTACCCGCCGACCCGCGCGGTTGACGCGCGCCGGGCCCGCTGTTGGGATCGCGCCCATGTACACGATCATCGGAGGGGACGGCAAGGAGTACGGACCGGTTTCGTCCGAGCAGGTCCGATCCTGGATCGCCGGCGGCCGCGCCAACATGGACACGAAGATCAAGGTCGCGGGAACGGACACCTGGAAGACCGTGGCGGAATTCCCCGAGATCACGGGCGCGGCCACTGGCGGGCCCGCGGCGGGCCTCGTGCCGCCCCAGTCGTCGTCCCCCGTTGCCGCCCCGGCGCTCGACATCATCAGCTGTTACGAGCGGAGCTGGGCGCTCCTGAAGGCCAATTTCTGGCCGCTGGTCGGCGTGAGCGTCCTGATGGGAGTCATCTATGCCGTCCTCGGGTACGCGCAGTACAGCGGCCTCTTCTTCGCGTCGCCCCTGTTCGGGGGGATCCTGAGCGGCGGGTTCTACTATTACTTCCTCCTGAAAATCCGAGGCCAGCCGGCAGCCGTCGGCGACTTGTTCGCCGGCTTCACGAAGGCCTTCGTGACGCTCCTGGTGGCGGGCCTGGTGGTGTCGCTCTTCATCACCGTGGGCCTCCTTTGCCTGGTCATACCCGGCGTCTATCTGGCGATCTCGTACCCCTTCACCTACATCCTGGCCGTCGACAAGGGCATGGGGTTCTGGGAGGCCATGGAGACCAGCCGCAAGGTGATCACCCGGCAGTGGTGGAGGGTGTTCGGGCTGATCCTGCTTGGGATTCCCTTCTTCATACTCGGTGTCGCCGCGGTGGGGGTCGGCGTCTTCGTGGCGCTGCCTCTCGTGACGGGGGCTTTCGCCTACGCCTACGAGGACCTCTGCAACCCGAAGCGCTAGGCGACGGGCCGGATCAGGCTTTCTTCTCCCGACCCAGGAGGGCGTCCACCGAGAGCTGGCCCGGCCCAAAGGCAAAGACCAGGACCGATGCGTAAAGGAACAGGAATGGATCGGCGCCCAGGAACTTGTCAGGGTTGCTGAAGATCGCCGAGAGGGCCTCCTTCTCTGCGGTGCCGTAGGCCACGCACATGACGCCGATCAGGGCCAGCGACGCGAACCGGGAGAAGAGCCCGAGGAGGAGGAGGGTCCCTCCCACCAGCTCCGTAGAGGCCGCCATGATGGCGTTCACGTGGGGGGCCGGGATGTTCAGGCTCGCAAAATACTCGGTCACCTTGCCGAGGTTGTGCCACTTGCCCCAGCCGGTGCCCATGAAGTGCCAGCCCCAGTAGAGCCGGATCACGAGGAGCACGGGGCTGCGGAGGAAATGCCCGACCTTGCCGAGGAGTTCGTGAAGCTTGTTGATGAGTGTCATGGGGGGTTGGGGTCTTCCGGGAACGTGGAGCCGGTCGCCTATTATCCAGATGCGCCTGGGCGCGCTTTATTCCCTGCCGCGCAGAACCAGCCGAGCGCCATCCAGGTCGTGAACCACTTGCGGACCTGCGCGGGCTTGACCGTCGGCCCCGCAGCGGCGATCGCGTGGGCGAGCGTGCGGCCCTCCTCGAGGGCCTTGAGGATCCTGAAGGCCGCGGGATCAAGCCTCTTGTAGAACAGGCGGTTGTTGTGCCGGTGGACCGCAACCCGCGTGGGGGAAAGCCGCGGGAGGCGGGGCCTGCGGGCGGGCCGAGGCGCCGAGGCGACCGCGTCCGGCGTGTTGCTCGCCTCGGAGCGCATCACCTCGCGGCGCTTCACCGAGATCACGAACGTGTCGATCGGGTGCCTTAGGTCCAGGAGCGTGATGTAGGGTTGCAGGCCCAGGCGGAGCCGGGCGGGCGGCCTCGAGGCAAAATCCGCCGCCGTCAGGACGGGGCGGCCCTCGCCGTCAAAGGCTACGGTCTGCGCCCACTCGAAGCGGGCGACCTCGACCGCCAGCGCGGTGCGGGGCGCCGTGAGCCCCGGGTTCTGGCGGATGAAATCGACGAGCCTGGAGCAGAGGTTGCGGAGCGTGAAGGAGGTCGAGGGCTTCCTGGCGAGGTAGGCCCGCGCGAGGCGCCAGAACGGGCGGTCGCCGAGCGCCGCGCGGAGCCCCGGGCAGTCGTCCTGGATCGCGTCAAAGAGGCGGAACCAGTACATCCGGTTGTAGAGCTGGAGGCGCTCGAACGAGCTCAGCCTGTCGTTGGGCTTCACGAACTCGGCGGCCACCATTTCCATGGAGCGACCGTCCACCCACTTGGGCTGGAGTCCGTCCTCAGGCGTCAGGGGGAGCGTGACGGCGGTCGCCATCATCCTCTGGAACGAGCGGAGGTCCGCGGTGGACCCTATTCTCCTTGGGGCGTGCTTCGGGGAAGGCTTCACACCACCGCCTTCTTGGCGCCCTCGATGAACTCGTTGGCCTTCAGGGCCTCGTTGTGCACCTCGTCAAAGGAGGGGATCTTGTCATCCCACTCCAGGAGCGTGGCGGACACGCCGCAGAGGCGGGTCGCATGCGCATAGAGCTTCCAGACGGGGTCCAGGACCGGGTGGTCATGGGTGTCCAGGATGTACTTCTCGAACTTCGTGTGGCCGGCCACGTGCATCTGCCCCACGCGGTCGTGGGGGACGTTGTTCACGTAGTCGTAGGGGTCGAACCCGTGGTTCTTCGAGGAGACGTAGATGTTGTTCACGTCGAGGAGAATCCCGCAGTCGGCCAGGTCCACGACCTCGGTCAGGAACTCCCACTCCGTCATCTCGGACTGGTGGAACTCGGTGTAGCTGCTCACGTTCTCCACGCAGATCGGGACCTCCAGGAAATCCCGGGTCTGGCGGATCTTCTCGGCCGTGCGCCGGGCCGCGGCAAAGGTGTAGGGCATCGGCAGCAGGTCGTGCGTGTAGGTCCCGTCCACGCTCCCCCAGCACAGGTGGTCGGAAAGCCAGGGGGTCTTCGTTCGCTTCACCAGGTTCTTGAGCTTCCTCAGGTGGGCCCGGTCGGGCTTGTCGGCCGAGCCGAAGTACATCGAGACCCCGTGCTGCACCACACGGTACTGCTCGAGTATCCTGTCCAGGAGCTCAAGCGGCCTTCCCCCGTCCACCATGAAGTTCTCCGAGATGATCTCAAACCAGTCGACGGTCGGCTTCTTCGAGAGGATGTGCGAGTAATGGGGCACACGCAGGCCGATGCCTATCCCGTAGTCGCAGTTCCCGTTGAACCTGTTCGCCGGCATATAGAAAAAAACGCGGCCGGCGTTCGGCCGGCCGCGTTGCTTGGAAAGCCGTTCAGGCGAACGCGCTCGTCTGACTGCTGACGTTGGTGGTCTTGCAACCGCCCTTGCCCTTGCACGAGTTCTGGCCCTTGCAGCCGTTGTCGCCGGCCTTGCAGCCGCCCTGCCCCTTGCACGAGTTCTGGCCCTTACAGTCGTGCTTTCCGGCGTCCTTGGAAGCATCCTTGGACGAGTCGCCACTGCCGGCAGCGCCATCGGCATAGGCGCGCGTGGCCACGGAACCTGCATAGAGCCCGGCCATGGCCGCGGCGGTGACGATGAAACGTGTCGATTTGTTCATAACAGACTTCTATTATTGGGTTTCTAGTGACCGTCACGGGCTCGGCGACGTGCCGGCCCGCGCGGTGTGGTATAAGAGCAACTACGAGGGGTATTATTCCGCGGATGCCTAATAATTCAACCGCGATCCCTATTTTGTGCACCCGGACACCCGATTGTCACAGCACGCGGTCCGCCATCGGGGCCCCTGCCTCAAAGGCCCGGAGGTTGGAGAGGAAATGGCGCACAAGCTCGATGTTCACATTGTCGCGACCCCCTGCCGTGTGCGGGGTTAGGAAACAATTGGGCGCCGACCAAAGCGGGTGCTCGGGCGGAAGCGGCTCGGGCACCATCACGTCCAGGTAGGCCGCCCCGATCCTCCCGGACTGCAGTCCCTTGACGAGCGCGTCCTGGTCGACCGTGGGGCCCCGCCCCACGTTGTAAAAGCGGGCTCCCGGCCTGAAGCACGAGATCCTTCGCGCGTTCACATAGGTGCGGGTCTCGTCGTTCTCCGGCAGTAGGTTCACCACATGGTCCGCCTCGGCGAGGACACGGGTCAGGCTCTCCTCGGAGACGACGTGGACACCGGGCTCGCTCCGGATCCTCCGGCGCACGGCGTAGACCTTCATCCGGAAGGGAGCCAGGAGCTCGGCCAGCCGGGTGCCGATGGCGCCAAACCCAAGGAGCACCACGGTCTGGCCCTTCAGGAGCCGCGAGGCGTCCCGGCGCTCCTGGTAGGGCCAGGCGCGGGCGCCGAGCTGCTCCCGGTAGGAGGGAAGGAGCTGGCGGCCGAGGGCCAGCATCATCGCCAGCACGTGCTCCGCGCAGCTGTCGGCGTAGACCTGGGATGCGTTCGTGAACACGGACCCGCGCGCGCGCAGCCCCTCCCGGAAGGAGGGGGTGTCGTAGCGCGTGTAGCCCGCGCTCGAGACCTCCACCCACCTGATCCCCGGGTTCGCCAGGCAGTCCTCGGGATCGGGCTGCCCGAAGGCAATATCCGCATCCGCGATCGCGGGGTCGCGGCTGCCGCCCGCAAGGACCGAGCTGTTGCGGTTCCCGGAGAGGACCAGGGTGTGCGCCCGCGCGCCCTCCGCCAGAAGCGCCATCCCCTCCTCTCCGAAATCTCCGTTGGTCCAGATCTTCACCGACCTGCCGGGGTCACGGTAACGCGGTGGGGGTCGGAAGCATTCCCCAAAGTCACGGCGTAGCGGTTCACGTTGTAGTACCGCACCCTCCCGCCAAAGGAGACGCGCGCCTCAATGTTGAGCCCCCTGCGCAGGGTCTCGTCGTCAGCCGTGTACTCGACGCGGAAGGCAACGGGCGCCGCGCCGGGGTTCGTGATGGTTTGCGACCCGAGCACCTGGGGCGGCATCCCCGCGGCCGTCATGTCCACCACCCGGACCGTTACCGTGGTGTCTGCCGGCAGGGCCATCGCGTCGCCGAGCTCGACCTGGCCGGTCAGGACGCGCAGGGGGCTGCCCTCGGGCGAAACATCCAGGTGCCCGCAAGCCGAGAGGGCGAGCGCCGCGGCGAGGGCGGGAAGTGCGAGGAGGCGTCTCATGGTAGGAATTCGGTCGTCATCACCTGGTCCACGGTGAGCTTTCCCTTCGGAATGATTCCCAGCTCCTCGAGCTGGCCAATCTGGATCGCAAACCGCTCCCTGGAAATCCTGCCGACCTGCGAGTCGTCGGTCGCGTTTCGGCCGATGACCAGCTTTTCCTGCACGATCATCTTGTGGGAGAACTCCAGGAAGCCGTCGGTCACGTTGGGGTTGAGCTGCTTCATGAGCGCGTGCGCCGGGGCAGGGTCCCCCTCGATGTAGTCCTTCCAGCCCCGGATGTAGGCCGCCATGAACGCCCTCACCTTCTCCCTGTTGCGGTCCGCCCAGGGCCTGTTGGCAAAGATGCACGTGTAGGCGTCAAAACCGGCGTCCCAGGCATACAGGAACTTCGGGTACTTCGCCCCGCCCTTTACGATGAAGTACGGCTCGGCCGTGTAGAAGCCCTGCTGGATGAAGTTGCGGTCGGCGATGAAGTTCCCCACCGCGAAGTTTTGGGGGATGATCTTGAAGTCGATGTGGTACTTGTTCTTGAGGTAGGGCAGGAACGCCCACTCCAGCCGCGCCATGATGGTCTTGCCGTTCAGGTCCTCGAACCGGGAGACCGGGTTGTCGGCGTGGAGCATGAGCACCGAGGGGTCGTTCTGGAACACGGCGCCGATCTGCACCACGGGAAGCCCCTGGTTGGTCGCCAGGATCGTGTTCGTGCTGTCGGACTGACCGATGTCAGCCTGGTCGGTGGCGACCTTCTGGAGCACGAAGCCGTTCGCGCCGCCCTGGATCACGTTCACGTCGAGGCCCGCCTCCTTGAAATAACCCTTGGCCAGGGCCTGGTAGAACCCGCCGTGCTCGGGCTCCGCGACCCAGTCGAGCTGGACGTTGATCTTGAAGAGGCCGGCTCCGGCCGCGGCGTCGGGCGCGTGCCGCGAGCATCCGCTCCATGCGAGCAACAGGGCGGCAGCGGCCGCAGGGAGCGCGGATGGGATCTTCCTCATTCGCGCCTATCCGTAGCGGAGCCCAACGGCCCCGGCAACTGCGCAATGCTCGCCCTCGTGGCCTCTTTCATGCTAGGCACCGGGGAGATGAAATCCCTTCGTGCGGCGGCGGCCGTATTGCTCCTCCTCGCCGCGGCGGAATCCTCGCGGGCCCTGGACCTCCACGCCGAGCGCGGCTCCCCCTTCGACCTTGCCGTCACCGGCAGGCTGGCGGGCCTGGCCAAGGGCCAGGTGCGCTACGCCTCGTGGTCCGACCTCCGGGCGCTCCCAACCTCAAGGCTCACGCTCGACGGGGAGTTCGTGAAGGGGCCCCAGGTCCTGACGGTCGTGTTCCTCTCGGACCTCCTGGCGGCCCTGCCCCTGGGGCCGGGGGCCGACTCCGTCCTCGCGACCTGCGGGGACGGGTATGCGGGAATCTACACGTCGCCGTTCATCGCAACGTACCGTCCCTTCCTGGTCCTTGAGATCAACGGCAAGGGGCCCGCCGACTGGCCGCCGCCGGGCCTTGAGTTCAACCCGGCGCCCTATGTGATCACCGTCTCCGCGCAGGTGGCGCCCGGCGCCGCGACCTTCCTCGACGTGGAGCACAAGAAGCCATGGGGCGTCACCTCAATCGAGGTCGCGAGCTTCGCCGAGCGGTTTGGCGGGATCTACTCGGGAAAGTTTGCCTCGATCGGCGCGGCGGCGCGCGCGGGCCGCGAGATCTGGGTGAATTCCTGCGCAAGCTGCCACGCCGGCCCCACCGGGACCTTCGGCGGCACGAAGGCCGACCGGCCCTTCCAGGTCATCGCCGCCTATGCGGTGTTCGACCGCCCCTTCTTCATGAAGTACGTCAGGGACCCGAAATCCTTGGTCCCGAGCGCCCACATGGAGGCGCACCCCCACTACACCGACGCGCAGTTGTCCGACCTGGTCGAGTTCATCGCCATGGGCCGCGAATAGAGGCCAAGGCGCCAAAAAAAGGGGGCCCCTTCGGGCCCCCGTTCTTCCGTCGGCCGCGTGGCCGGCGATCGGTCAATAGTGCAGGCGGATCGTCAGGGACGCCGAGATCGGGGCGCGCACGTAGATCACGTCATTGCCCGCGAAACTCGTGTCGATCGGGTCGAGGATGCGGTTGTTCGTGAGGTTCGTCACGTTCAGGCGGACGTCCCAGCGCTTGGTCGGGGCGTACGCGAGGTAGGCGTCCAGCTGGTACTCGCTCGGGATGTGCAGGAGGCCCTCGTCATCCTGATTCTGCCGGCCGATGAAGTTCGGGCCGCCGCCGATGTCGAAGCCGTAGGGCAGCTTGTAGTCGACGAACAGGTTCCCCAGCAGGCACGGGACGCCGGGTGCGCGCTCGCGGCCGCCCGGCGGTGAATACGCGTAACCCTGGTAGGCGCCGTAATTGACCGCGCCGACTCCCGTGCCGTACGTGCCGTCAACCGGGGTCGTCGTCGCGTAGGCATCCAGGTAGTTTCCGGTCTCCTCGAAGAAGGAGCCGAACAGGGTCACCGTCTGGTACGTCGCGTTCGCGTTGATCGACAGGTGCTTCGTGGGCTGGTAGACTGCGTCCAGCTCGATGCCCTGGCTCTTCACGATGGTGTTCGGCGTGGGCGCCTCGTCGTGCGGAGGGGGGGGGGCAGGCTCGTTCTTGATCTGCTGGTAGAGCGCCACTCCCGCGAAGAAGGTGTTGTTCAGGAAGCTGCCCTTGTAGCCCGCCTCGTAGAGCGTCGAGACGTTCTCGATCTCGCTCTGCACCTTGGCCTGGCCCTGGTAGCCGTCGCCAATACCCCCGAAGTTTGTCTGGCCGTGGATGGCATCAACCCGGTCATAGGTGATGTAGACCGACTGGGTGTCCGTCAGCTTGTAAACGAAGCTCAGGAAGTACGAGGGGTCGACCTTCGAGACGTCATAGTGGTACAGGGCGCCGCGGTCATAGTAGATGGGTGTCGTCAGCGAATAATATCCGTAGTAGTTGATCGGCTGGCCCGGGTAGAGCCCCGCGGGATTGTCGTCGTTGTTCACGCCCGCCTCGACGAACGGCGGGTTTGCCGTGTTCGCGTTGATCGCATCCTCGCGGAATCCCAGGATGGCCGACAGGCTCTTGGTGAACTTGACGTCGTCCTGGATGAAGGCCGCATAGTCGTCGATCGTCGTGTCCTGCATTTCCTCGTAGCTGTAGCCCGGGTGGCCCGGGATCTGCAGGCCCGATCCCCAGGTCTGGTTCTCGAGCTGGAACCCCGGATAGAAGATGTTGTTCAGCGGGAGGCTCAGATCGTAGTAGGAGAAGGGCTCGGAGGTGTAGTCGTCGCCCGATCGGACATACTGGTACCTCAGGTCGATGCCGGTGATCAGGCTGTTCTCGACGGAGCCCAGGTTGAACTTGTCGTGGAACTCGGTCCTGTCCTGGAGGTTCAGGTTCCTCGGGACCCACTCGTCGTAGCCGTAGGTCTCGAACTTGTTCGAGTGCTCCAGGCCGTAGTAGGCCAGGTTCACGATGCTCGCGTCGGCGGAGATCGTGTAGGTGCTCTTCAGCTGGCTTTGGAAGAATTTTGACCGGGCCGTGTCGTTCGGGCCGACGAGCGAGTCGTAGGCCGGGAGCTTCACCGTGTGGGCGGTCGCAGGATTGACCACCTGGAAGGCGCCATCAGACCCGTTTGGATAATTGGTCTGGGGATTGCCGTCGGTAGGCAGGTAGATGTCGTAGCCGTAGTAGGCCAAGGGGCCGGAGGTTGACGGGGAGGTCGGGCCGGCGATGTAGCTGCCGTTCCAGATGAAGTTCTGGGTGACCCGGTTGGCTCCCGTGTCCTCGTTCGTGCGGGTGGCGAAACCCTGGCTCCAGAACTCAAACTTCATGGACTTGGTAAGGTAGTACGTGAGCGCCACGTAGACGTCCTGTGTCTCGTCCTTGGCGTTCACGTAGTACTCGTCGCCGTAGCGGGCATTGTAGCTCACGCGGTAGGCGAGCTTGTCGGAGATCGGGCCGCCGAAGTCCAAGGTGTACTGCGGGTTGCCGTAGGAGTGGCCACTCGTCAACGTGCCGAGCGTCGCTGAAAAATCATAGTGCTCGGTGTCGAAGTAGGGCTGCTTGGCCACAAAGTTCACGTAGCCGCCGGGACCGTTGCCCTGGGGTCCGTAGACCGCAGTGCCGGGACCCTTGACGATGTCCATGGCCTCGACCCCGTTGAAGGACAGCGGAACGCTGTTGCGGGAATAGGGAATCTCCTGGCCGTTCACGTAGATCTGGGCCTCGTCGCCACGGATCTGGGGGACGCCCGGGATGCCGTAGTCGGCGGCGGCATAGACGCCGGGCGAGAACTGGCCGAAATCCATGGCGTTCTTCACCTCGCGGTCATCCATCCAGGCCTTGTTGACGCTCGATACCGAACGCGGGATGTCGATGATGTCGCGGTCGTCGCCGTAGACGCTGTCGATCGGGCGAACCGTCGGGAGAATCTGGTCCTCAAGGGGCACGTCGCTGACCGTGAATTTCTCAAGCTGGGTGACCTTCTGGTTCTCGGCGCCCGTGGCCGTGCTTGAACCCGAGGTGGTGGTGGTCGACGAATCCGGCGGAGGTGTTGACGACTGTGCCTTAAGCCCGGAGGCCATACCCAGGCCCATTAGAATCGCTGCCGTGGCTGTTAGAAACCTTTTCGTGTTTGGATGCATGTAACGGTAGGTAGTTTAGGTTCTGTTTGGTATCGAAAGATAGCACTAGCTGTGCCATCTAACGGATTCATCCGTGCGGGGTTAATGCCCCCTCTGCGTTCTGTTTTACGATGCCTACTTGGCGTCACGCTGCAGGTCAAGCGGTAGCAGGTCAAACCGGGTGAAATTATCGATCGGAATCGGTTCCGGAATGATCTTCAACATGGCGAGGTCTGCCACCTGCTCCTCGAGCCTCTTCCGGGTCATCAGGCCGATCCTTTCACCGTCCTCGGGCTTCCCCTCCACGATGTGCGCCTCGTGCATGGCCTTGATCGAATAGTCCATGAATTCATCCGGCATGTTGGGGTTGCTCTTGGCTATCAATGCCTTGCCAGGGGCAGGGTCCCCGTTCATGAAGTCGCTCCATCCGCGGAGGGAGGCGGCAATGAACGCGCGGATGAGTTCCTCGTGCCCCTTCAGGTAACCCTGGGTGGTGAACAGGATCCGGTACGGCCTAAAGCCCGAATCCGACATGAGGAGAGTCCTCGGATGGCCCCCGTTCTTGATGACGTAATAGGGCTCATTGGTCACGAAGCACTGCTGGATGAAATCCTTGTCCGCCATGAATTGCGCGATGCCGTAATTCAACGGGATCAAACTGAAGTCTATGTGGTAGCGGTTCTTTATGAATTCAATCCAGTTTGAACCCTGAACCCCCATGATGCTCTTGCCGTTCAGGTCGGCGAAGCTGTGGACGGAGCTCTCCTCATGGACGAGGATGGCCTGGGGATCTCGCTCCATGTAAACCGCAACGATGACAAAGGGAATGCCTTTGGAGACGAGCACGGGGATGTCGTCGCTCCTGCCGACGGCGATGTCTATGTTTCCCGTCAGCATCAGCTGAGTCACAAGGACCCCGGGCCCACCCGGTATGATGTCCACGTCGATTCCCGCGTCCTTGTAAAAGCCCTTGGCCTGGGCCTGGTAGAAGCCCCCGTGCTCAGCCTGGGGGTACCAGTCGACCTTAAACCGGATTTTGGGAGGCGCCTTGGCCACAACGTCCTCGGGCAGGCTGGCGGGGGCCGGCCTCGAGCATCCGGCCAACCCCGCTGCCAGGCAGGCCGCCAGGGCAAGGACCAAGCGCCGCGGGCTGGGGAGAGGACGTATCACGAATCGGCGTGACTGAAGGAATCGTGCCACTTGTGCAGGGCAAGCCAGCTGAGGGCGATCACCCCCGCGACAAAGATGAAGCCCAGCAGGCACCCCACGGCCGCTGTCGCAAAGAGGGCTCCCATCTGGAACTGCGAGCTGTAGATGATGGTGAGGAACCCCAGGCCCCCCTGCCCCCCGGCGCTGTTGCCCGCGATGTAGTCCCCGACAATCGCGCCAATGGGGGCCAGGGTCGCCGCTATCCTCAGGCCCGTGAAGAAATAGGGAAGGGCCGCCGGGACCCTGAGGAGCAGGATCTCCTGCCACTTGGTCGCCTTGCACATGCGGAAGAAGGCGACGAGGTTCGAATCGGTCGAGATCAGCCCCTGCGTCGTGTTGACCACCATCGGGAAGAAGCAGATCAGGAACGTGATGATGACCACGCTCTTGAGCCCGGGACCCACCCAGAGGATGAGGATCGGCGCGATGACGATGATCGGGGTCATCTGGAGGATCATCAGGTAGGGGTAGAAGCTCGCCCGGACCAGAGGCGAAAGGGAGAGGAAGAGCGCCAGAAGGAAGCTGAGCGCGACGGCGAGGGCGAAACCGATCAGCGCGCCGCCACCCGTGTTGAGCGCTGCGCCCCAGAGCGCCGGCCCCTTGTCCACGAACGCGCGGGCGACCTCGTGCGGCGTGGGCAGGAGGAAGCGCTGGTCGGCGCTCAGGCTTAGGCACACCCCGTACCAGGCAAGGATCATCCCCACCCCGGTCAGGAAGGGCAGGGCCTTGCGCACAAGGGCCGGCATGCCGGTGGGTGTCTTTCGCGCGCTCATCCTAGTGGAGGCGCTCGACCGAGCGCAGGATCTTGGACACCTCGGCGACCAGTTTCTGGAAGCCCGCGGACTCGCGGGTCTCCTCGGTCCTGGGGTACGGGAAGTCGACGCGCACCTCGTTGTAGACCCTGCCGGGATTGGCCGAGAGCACGATGATCCGGTTCGACAGGAACACGGCCTCGGCGACGGAGTGGGTCACGAAGAAGGCCGTCCAGGCGAGCTGCTGGCGGATTGCCAGGAGTTCCTCGTTCAGGTGGTCGCGCGTCATCTCGTCCAGGGCCCCGAAGGGCTCGTCAAGGAGGAGGATCCTGGGGGAGACGCTCAGGGCGCGCGCGATCGAGACGCGCATCTTCTGGCCCCCCGAGAGCTGCCGCGGGTAGTAGTCCACGCGGTCGGCAAGCCCCACCAGGGAGAGGGACTTCCTCACGACCTCCGACCTGAGCTTCGGGTCGGAGCCGTGCAGCCTGAGCGGCACCTCGACGTTCTGCGCCACGGTCCGCCACGGCAGGAGCGTCGGCTCCTGGAAAACGAAGGCGAGCTTCTCGACGGCGTTCGAGGGCTCGAGGCCGTCCACCACGATCCGCCCGCCGGAGATCGGGTTAAGCCCCGAAATCAGCTTGAGGATGGTCGACTTGCCGCACCCGCTGGGGCCTATGAGCGTGATGAAGTCGCCGCGCTTCGCCGAGAAGCTGATCTTGTCGAGGATCAGCGGCCCCTCGCCGTAGCGCTTGTCGACATCGCGCAGCTCGACGATCGGCAGTTGGGCTTCCTCCATCACGTGATGGCGGGCTCCCGTGAGAAGGGGTTTATCGGGTAGGTCTTCATCTTGCCCGGATTCATGAGCGCGGAGGGGTCCACATCGGCCTTGAAGGCCCGCTTGTCGGCGATGTTCGGGTGGCGGCCGCCCTCCTCCAGGTGCACGGTGTGCGGGTTCGCGATGAAGACGCCGATGCGCTCGCACGCGGCGATAATCTCGTTCAGGCGCTCCTCGGACTTGAAGAACACGATGGGTATCCCGCCGACCACGACCTCGCTGGCGTCGTTTATGACCACGTTTCCCCTCATCATCTTCGCGTTGCCCGCCGTCCATTCCAGGTGGAAGAGGATCTCGCCCGGGAAGAGCCTCCTGAGCTCCGCGAACTGCTGCCGGAAGTTCGGGCCGAAACCCGACTGGAGGTAGGTGATCGTGGGGTCCGCCTTTATGGCCCAGAGCGTCGTGTGGTTCCACGTGTAGTCCGTGATGAACGGGGGCTTGGGCGGGTCCGTGAGCGGCCGGTTGTAGACGCACGCAACGCCGGCCTTTGCGGCGTGTGCGACGACCTCCGCCGTCTGGGCCTTGTCCACCAGGAGAAACGTGACCGAGTCGCCGGGGCGAAGGTGCTTGGCGAGCGGCTTGAAGTACGAGGGGATCGGCCACTCGAACTGCGTGACCAGGCGCTTGCGCCATTCCAGGCGCTTTGCGGCCTCGTGGGTCCAGTCGAGCAGCGTGTCCCAGCTCGGCGAGCTCAGGATCAGCTGGTCGTAGTCCACCTTGGGCGCAAGGCGCATCTCAATCTCCACCATCAGGCCCGTGGTCCCGTAGGTGTGGAGCGCCTTCAGGCTCTCCGCCTCCTCGAGCTTCACGAGCCGGGGGCTGTCCTCGCAGGTCATGATCGTGATGCTCTTCACGTTGCCCGGCGCGTTGATGCCGCCCCAGGTGATCGATCCGATCCCGCCGGAGCCCCCGCAGAAGAAGCCCCCCATCGTGGACTTCATCCAGGTCGAGGGCATGCACCGCAGCTCCCAGCCCACCTTGCGCGCCTCCGACTCGATCGTGCCCAGCCGGGCGCCCGCCTGGACGCGGGCCACGCCTCCCTCAAGGGAGAGGATCTTGTCCAGGCGCGAGAAATCGACCACGACGCCGCCGTAGAGCGGAACGCACTGGCCGTAGTTGCCGGTTCCGGCGCCGCGCGGGACGACCGGGACCCGCGCGCGGCTGCAGGCCGCCACGACCGCCCTGAGCTGGTCCACGCTTCCCGGGCGGACAGCCATGTCGGCGCGCTTCTCCTCGAGCTGGCGCTTGAGAACGGGGGAGTACCAGTAGTAGTCCTTGGAGAGCGTCTCGAGCGACTCGCCCGACTCAACGAGGTCCGCCGCCCCCACGAGCGAGCGCAATTCTGACTTCAGGTCATCCAGTGAGGCTTCCATCGGGCGGTTGAAGCAAGAATGTTGCCATCCCGACGGCCGCGGCAAGCCGTGTTTTGGTTTTATGGGCCCGGGCAACGGGATGGAAGTCTTGCGGGCATCGGCCGTGGCACATAGCGTGCTGCCCGCAGCTTTCCAAACAAGGCATGCTTCTTCTCAAGAGGGCCCGCGTGCCCGCCGCCGTCCTCCCCTCCTCGGTCGCGCTCCCGGCGCCGGACCCGGTCGAGCCGTCGGTGCTCTGCGACGTCGCCATCACGGGGAGCCGGATAACGCTTGTGCGGCGTTCCGCGGAGGCGGCTCCCGCGGACGGGGTGAAGTCCGTGGACCTGGACGGCTGCCTCGTCCTGCCGGGGCTGGTGGACGCGCACGTGCATCTCGACAAGACCCACACCTGGGACCGCGCGCCGAACCGCAGCGGCACCTTCATGGACGCGCTTGAGACGCTCGCGAGGGACAAGGACAACTGGACCAGGCCCGACATCCTGAGGCGGGCGGGCTTTGCGCTGCACTGCGCCTGGGAGCATGGGACCCGGGTCGTCCGCACGCATGTCGACACGTGGCTGCCCTGGGGCGAGGTGAACCATGCGGCGATGCAGGAGCTCCGAGAGGCCTGGAGGGGCCGGATCGCGCTTCAGACGGTCCCCCTGACCGCGGTCGCAAACTACCTGGGACCCCAGGGGGACGCCATCGCCGACCTGTCCCTCAAGTACGGGGCCTGCGCGCTCGGCGGCTGGTCTCCCATGACCCCGGACCTTCCCTCCCAGTTTGACAGGATGATCGCGATCGCGCGCGACCGGGGCATCGGGCTCGACCTCCACGTGGACGAGAGCGGCGACCCGAGGCAGGAGGTGCTCAGGACCCTGGCCGAGGCGGTGCTGCGAAACGGCTTCCCTAACCCGGTGGTCTGCGGCCACTGCTGCAGCCTTGCTGTCCAGGAGCCGCTCCGCCAGCGCTCGACGATCGCCCTGGTAAGGGAGGCCGGCATCCGCGTGATCTCGCTCCCGCTCTGCAACCTCTACCTCCAGGGCCGGCGCGGGACGGACTTCCCAAGGACGCCCCACTGGAGGGGGATCACCCTCATTAACGACCTGCTCGACGCGGGGGTGCCCGTCGCCTGCGCCAGCGACAACGTCCGCGACGCGTTCTACGCCTTTGGCGATTACGACGCGTCCGAGGTCCTGATCCAGAGCCTGCGGCTGGCGCACCTGGACTCGCGGCTCGGCGAGTCGGTCCTCGTGGTGACAAAGACCGCGGCCGACATCATTGGCCTTGCCGATCGCGGCAGGATCGCCGAGGAAGCCCCCGCCCAGCTCGTCGTCTTCCCCGCAAGGTCCTTCAGCGAATTCCTGAGCCGGCCGGGCTCCCGGAGGCGGCTGGTCGACGGCGAGCATTTGCGCGACGCAAGGCCCCCCGGCTACGAAGAGCTCCTCTAGTCACAGCAATCCCAACAAATCCCATGCAACTCAGACTCTGCAAGATCCTCGTCACGAGCCTCTCCTTCTTCTTCCTGCTGGTCGTGACGTTCAACAACGTGACGGACCCGAACTCAAACTACCAGTTCGTGCGGCACGTGCTGAGCATGGACACGACGTTTCCGGGCAACACGCTCATGTACCGGTCCATAAAGGCTCCCATCGCCCACAAGGCGGCCTACGCGGGAATCATCTGCTGGGAAGCGCTCTGCTGCGCGCTGATCGGCGCCGGCACCCTCAAACTTTGGAAGGCGCGCGGGGCGCCCCTGGCGGACTGGAGAAAGGCCAAGGGACTGGCCTCGCTCGGGCTGGTCGCAATCCTCGTCCAGTTCTTCTTCGGTTTCATGACCGTCGGCGGCGAGTGGTTCCTCATGTGGCAGTCCAAGATCTGGAACGGCCAGGACGCCGCCTTCCGCCTCTTCACCTTCATGGGGATCAGCCTGATATTCCTCAATCAGGCCGACGAGTGACCCAGGGCCTCGAGGACCCACCCCACGACCGGGCTGTCCGGGCGGCTGAAGACGACCTGGATCCCAGCGGATAGGCCTGAGGGAAGCGTCACGGGGATCGTGAGCGCGGGAAGCCTAGCCAGGCTCGCCGGGGCCGTGAGCCCAAGCATCCGCAGGCGGTTGGCGGGGGTGAGCTCCCCGGTTCCAAGCGCCGTGCAGGGCGCGGCCGGCATCACCAGGAAGTCGCGGGACTTGAAGTAGTCGCCCCAGGCGCGAAGGAGGGTCGCCTGGCTTGGCTCGACGGCCGCCACCTGGGCGGGCGAGATCGCGCGCGCCCGGTCGAGACGGGCCTGGACGAGGGGGCCGTACCTCGCGCGGTACCTGTCGGCCCATTTCCGGTGAATTTTCCTGGTCTCGACGCCCGCCAGGACGCCGTAGATCTCGGCGGCGGGGCTGAAGGCCTCCTGGAGGGAGGCCCTCACCGGCTCGTCCGCCGGCTCGGTGAACACGAGGGCCGCCGACCGGCAGGCAAGCGCCACGTCGCGGTCGACGCCGGGCATCTCGAGGTAGCAGCCGGTGGGCGCGCGCTCTGCCGTCGCGAGCCCGACCAGGGCCGCCATGGCCGTCCGCATGTCCCCGGCCGTTCGGGTGAACCACCCGGCCGTGTCAAATATCGGGGCCAGCGGCACGGCGTCGGTGATCCGGACGTCACCCGGCACGCCCCGGTAGCCGTAGACACCGCAGAAGGCCGACGGGACCCGAATCGAGCCCCCGGTGTCCGTCCCGACGGCAAACGGCACGATCCCGGCCGCCACCGCGACGGCCGAGCCGCTGCTGGAGCCGCCCGAGGTCCGTCCCGGGAAGCGGGGATGCTCGCAGTCGCCGTAGTGGGCGTTTTCACCGGTCAGGCCCCACGCGAACTCGAAGAGGTGCGCCTTTCCGGCGAGGACGGCGCCCGCCGCGCGGAGGTCCCGGACGATCCTCGAGTCCTCCGCCGGCACGGGGCGGACCTCCGCAAGGAAGGAGGAGCCGCCCCGGGTCGGCATGCCCTGGGCATCAAAGAGGTCCTTCAGCAGGTAGGGTATCCCATGGAGGGGCCCGGCCTTGGGCGACGCGCCAAACGCGGCCTCCAGGTCCTCGAGGCTCCTGAGCGCCGCGATCGCGGAACGGCGCTGGGAAAGAGGCAACAGCGCCTCCGCGCGCCGCAGCACCTCGCGGGCGGCGGCCTCGGGCCCGAGCTGCTGCCATTCCCCAAAGGTCATTGGGGAAATCTCGCCCAAATTCGCGCAAACCGCAACCCGCGCGTGTATTAGCGAGGCGCCGCAGGAGGGTGTCGACGGGTAACACCGATCAAATTAGACTTGTCCAACTACTGTCTTGACATGAGGCCTCCGTCCCCGCTCCCTCCCGCACGGGAAAACCCCACCCCAGAGCCGTGCCGCGAGCCCCCACCCCAAAGGACCCCGTCCGCATTGTCCGTTTCACCGACCGGATCAGCCGCCAGTGCTCGCTCGCCCGGCAGCGGGGCGCGGACCGCCTGGTCTGCGAGGCGATCGCGAACGGGTCCAGGCGCGCCACGGGCCTTTGGGGAAGCCGGGGAGGGCCCCTGGTCCTCTTCGAGAACCGGCCCCCGGGGGGCCTCGGGGAGGGCGTCCGGGTGCTGGGCGAGCTGACCCGCGGGGGCTGCCTCGCGCTGCTCCTCGTCCGCCGGCCGCGCGCGGTGAAAAAATCTCCGAAAAACCGGGATTTTTGAGTCGCTCCATCTCAAAATGAATGCGTCAACAAGGGCCCCCTTCCAAGCCATGTCAAAAGCCACTCCCGCCAAAGCCGCAGCCCCCGCCCCAGCCGCCACCCACGTCCGCGAGAAGAACATCGAGCTCGCGCTCTCCTCGATCACCAAGGAATTCGGGGAGGGGTCGATCATGCGCCTGGGCAGCAACCAGAAGATGAAGATCGAGACGCTCTCGACCGGCTCGCTCGCGATCGACCTGGCGCTTGGCGTGGGCGGGCTCCCCAAGGGCCGCATCATCGAGATCTACGGGCCGGAGTCCTCGGGAAAGACCACCTTCTGCCTGAGCGTGATTGCCGAAGCGCAGAAGAAGGGGGGCCTCGCGGCCTTCATCGACGTCGAGCACGCGCTCGACCCCAAGTACGCGCGGGTCGTCGGCGTGAACCTGGACGACCTCCTCGTCTCGCAGCCGGACAGCGGCGAGGACGCGCTCAACATCATGGAGACCCTGATCCGGTCCAACTCGATCGACGTGATCGTGCTCGACTCGGTCGCGGCGCTCATCACCAAGGCCGAGCTCGACGGGCAGATGGGCGACATGACCATGGGAAGCCAGGCGCGCCTCATGTCCCAGGCCATGCGCCGCCTGACGAGCGTCGTCAGCAAAACCCAGTGCGTGTGCATCTTCACCAACCAGATAAGGGAAAAGATCGGTGTCATGTTCGGATGCTTCCCCTACCAGGCGAAGGTCATGCTGCGCGGCGGACGCAGCGAGCTCATCGGCACGTTGGTGAACCAGCAGAAGCGCACCGAGGTGATCTCGTGGGACCACAGGACAAATTCATTTGCCCCGACGGAGGTTGTCCGCCGATTCAAGCACGGGCGCAACGTGACCAACTTCAGGTTGACGGACAACGAGGTCGGGGCGCTGCGCACAGCGTACAGGACCCTCGTGTTCCGCTACCCGAATGACGCCGGCTTCAACAAGCTGACCTGCACGCCAAACCACACCATCTTCACGCCCGCCGGAGAGGTTGGCGCGGAGGAACTGACCATCGGCGACAAGATACTTGTGCGGCACAAGAACGTGAAGTTCTCGGACGACCTGCAGCATCTCCTGCTCGGGAGCATGCTGGGCGACGGGAGCCTCAAGCAGGACGGCAGAACGACCGCCTATTTCCGCGAGGAACATGCCCAGGACCAGAGGGCCTATGTGAAATGGAAGCAAAAGGCGTTTGGGAAGCTGGTCCGGAAGCCTTCGGACAATGAGCACGGCTACGGCTTCAGCACGGTCCCGCTCTACTCCCTCGCCAAGATTCGCGAGAAATTTTACCCGCTGAACAAGCGCTACAAGCACGTCACGACCCGCCTGCTCGAGGAGTTGAATCCGCTTTCATTGGCCGTCTGGTACCTGGATGACGGGACCAATGGTTCACGCGGCCAAAAGGTCAGGCGCTCCAATTCAAAGACCATCTACCTGCACCGCCTGACCGAGGGGGAATGCCGGGCTTTCGAAGCCGTGTTCGCCGCCAAGTTCGGCCTCAAGTGCCACATCAAGTATCATCCAAAGGGGGCATCGTCCCGCATTGGCTTCTACGGGCCCGAGGCCGACAAATTCGAGGAAATCGTCCGGCCCTACTGCCACGCGTCGATGGCCTACAAGCTGACCCCCCACAAGGATATCGGCTGCCGACTATCGAAACTCGACTTCAGCACGTCTGAGGTGGACGAGGCCATTCCCTGCGAGATCTTTGAGTGCCGCGAGAAGTTCATCGATGGCAAGCAGGGCGTCCGGTACAACCTCGAGGTCAAGGACAACGCAAATTTCCTGTTGGCCAGCGGAGCCATTGTGCACAACTCCCCCGAAACCACCTCCGGTGGCCGCGCCCTCAAGTTCTTCTCGTCGATCCGGATCGACATCCGGCGCAAGGACCAGATCAAGACGCCGGAAGGCAAGGTGATCGGCAACCGGACGAAGATCAAGGTCGTCAAGAACAAGGTGGCCCCCCCGTTCACCGAGGTGGAGTTCGACATCATGTACAACGAGGGGATCTCGGCATCGGGCTCGCTGCTCGACCTGGGCCTGGAGCACAAGATCCTCGAGAAGAAGGGTGCATGGATCACGTACCTCGGGGAGCTGGTCGGCCAGGGTCGTGACGCCGCCAAGCAGACGATCCGCGAGAAGCCGGAACTGGCCGAGAAGATCACCAAGGCGATCGTCGAGAAGGCGAGCGTCACGGGCGGAACGGTTGTGACCGGCGAGACCGCCGACTAAGGGGGCCCTTTGCAGCCCCCCGCGCAGGCGGGAATCCTTGCTAAAGAAAGGCGGGCATGGAAAACCTCGTGGACGCCGGTTTTCCCGACTCCCGCCGCGGGTGGGGGAAGCCCCCACCCGGCCTGTGGACCGGCGCCGGCAGCCCGAACCTCCCATCCCATGAAAACAACGCGCCTCGCCTGGCTCTCATGCCTCATGCTGGCCGCAGGGACGACCCTTGCGGCGGCCCAGACCCCGGCGGATTCCCCGGGAGTCCCCGTGGCTCCCGTCCCGCCAGGCGCCGACCTACGCGCCGCGACCGTCAAGGTGGTGGTCGCACCCGACCACCGCGACTGGACCTACAAGCTGGGCGAGCCGGCCCGCTTTGCCGTCTCGGTGACCGCCGACAGCGAGCCGATCGACAGCGCCACCGTGACCTACAGCGTCGGCCCCGACATGTTCCCGGGGGAGAAGAAGACCGCCGCCCTGCCCCCCTCGGGCCTCACGGTCGAGGCCGGCACGATGAACGTCCCGGGGTTCCTGCGCTGCATCGTGACGACCCGGGTCGCGGGCCGCACCTACCGGGGCCTCGCCACCGCGGCGTTCGCGCCCGAGCAGATCAAGGCCACCCAGGTCGAGCCCGCCGACTTCGACGCGTTCTGGGCGGCCGGCAAGGCCGAGCTCGAGAAGATCCCCCTGGAGGCAAAGCGGACGCTCCTGCCGGACGCGTGCACCTCGACGGTCGACGTGTACCACGTTAGCTTCCGGACCGTCGGGAACGGCGGCGGCAACCAGGCGCGCATCTACGGGATCCTCTGCGAGCCGCGGGCGCCGGGACACTACCCGGCGATCCTCAAGGTCCCCGGGGCGGGGGTCCGCCCGTACTTTGGGGACACGGAGATGGCCTCCAAGGGCGCGATCGTCCTGGAAATCGGTATCCACGGCATCCCGGTCAACCTGGCCAAGGAGGTCTACGACCAGGTGTACGCGGGCGCCCTCAACGGCTACTGGCTCTTCAACTTCGACGACCGGGACCACTACTACTACAAGCGCGTGTACCTGAGCTGCGTCCGCTCCAATGACTACCTGACCTCCCTGCCCAACTGGGACGGCAAGCAGTTGGTCGTCATGGGTGCAAGCCAGGGCGGCCAGCTTTCGATCGTGACCGCGGCGCTCGATCCGAGGGTGACGGGCCTGTCCGCGACCCACCCGGCATTCTGCGATGTGTCCTCCGAACTCCACGGCCGCGCCGGGGGATGGCCCCATCCGTTCATGCCGAACCCCGACGGGAGCCCCTCCCTCCAGGCGACGCCCGCAAAGATCCTGACCGCCACGTACTACGACACGGCAAACTTTGCGCGGCGCATCAAGGTCCCCGGCTACTACAACTGGGGCTACAACGACGAGGTCTGCCCGCCCACGGCGGCCTATGCGGCGTACAACCTGGTGACCGCGCCGAAGACTCTCGGCCTCACGCTCGAGCTCGGACACCAGTACACGCCCGAGCAGGCGGACGCGATCAACGGATGGGTGACCCGCTTCCTGGGGATCAAGCAAGCCCCGTAGGATGAGAGTCGTAGCACTCGCCTCGTCCTCATGGCGATTCCGGGACCCTTCGGGGTCCGCATGGCTCCCCGCGGCGGTGCCGGGGTGCGTGCACACCGACCTCCTGCGCGCCGGGAGGATCCCCGACCCCTTCTGGGGCACGAACGAGGCGGGACTGCAGTGGATAGACGAGCGCGAGTGGGAGTACGCGACCACCTTTGACGCCGGGAGCGACCTCCTGGGCGAGGAGGTCGTGGAGCTGGTGGCCGACGGCCTCGACACGCTGGCCACGGTGAGCGTGAACGGCCAGGTCGTCGCGCGCACCGAGAACATGTTCATCGGGTTCCGCTGGGACATAAGGCCGCTGCTGCGCCCCGGGAGCAACGCGCTCTCCGTGCGCTTTGCGAGCGCCACCCGCTACATCCGGACGCACCGGACCTGGCACAAACCGCGGGAGATCAACGACCCGGTCGGGGGATGCACCGCGATCCGCAAGGAGCAGTGCCAGTTCGGCTGGGACTGGGGCCCACGCTTCGTGACCGCGGGCATCTGGAGGGACATCCGGCTCGAGGCGTGGACAGGCAACCGGCTCGCAGAGGTCGAGGTGTCCCAGGCCCACCTGCCCGACGGGAGCGTTACGCTCTCGATCGCCCCAAGGCTCGCCCGGCGGGGCCCCCGCTCGACGTGCGCGTGGCGCCTGAGGCTTGGAGCCAAGGCGATCGGGTCGGGCTCCGGCACGGAGGTGATAGTCGCCGACCCCAGGCTCTGGTGGCCGAACGGCCAGGGGGAGCAGCCGCTCTACACCCTGGAGGTCGACGTCCTCGGGGGGGACGGGGTCCCCATCGGAAAGTGGTCCCAAAGGATCGGGCTTCGCACGATCACCCTGGAGCAGAACAAGGACAAGTGGGGCACCTCGTTCCATTTCGCGGTGAACGGGAGGGCCATCTTTGCAAAGGGGGCCAACTGGATCCCGGCGAACTGCTTCGTGGCGGGGCTCCCGCGGAGCGCCTACGCCAGGGACCTGGAGGCAGCCGCGGCCGCCCACATGAACATGGTCCGGGTCTGGGGCGGCGGGATCTACGAGTCCGAGGACTTCTACGACCTGTGCGACGAGTTGGGGCTCCTCGTGTGGCAGGACTTCATGTTCGCCTGCACGCTCTATCCGGGCGACCCGGCCTTCATCGAGAGCTCGCGCGGGGAGGCCGTGCACCAGGTCAAGCGCCTGAGGCACCGCGCGTGCCTGGCGCTCTGGTGCGGCAACAACGAGGTGTGGGGCATCAACGCGCACGAGCTCGTCGACCCGAAGAAGAAGGCGCTCAGGCAGGACTACGAGCGCCTCTTCCACAGGACGCTGCCCGCGGTAGCGAAGGCGCACGGAGGGGCGACGCCGTACTGGCCCTCGTCGCCGTGGAGGGGGGACCCCGACACGAGCCATCCCGCCGGCGAGGCCCGGGGCGACACCCACTTCTGGGACGTCTGGCACGGGCGAAACCCCGTCAAGGACTACGAGAAGTGGAGCTTCCGCTTCGCGTCGGAGTTCGGGATGCAGAGCTACAACTCGGTCCAGACCCAGGCCACGTTCTGCCCGGCCTCCGACGCGAACATCTTCGGCAACGTGATGGAGGACCACCAGAAGAACCGAGGAGGCAACCAGGTCATCCTGGACTATGTGTCGCGCCGGTACCGCTTCCCGCGCAGCCAGGAGTCGCTGATCTACCTCTCCCAGCTGAACCAGGAGCACTGCGTCGCCACCGGAGTCGGCCACTACCGGCGCAACATGCCCCGCTGCATGGGCGCCCTGTACTGGCAGCTGAACGACTGCTGGCCGGTCGCGTCGTGGAGCTCGATCGAGTTCACGGGCCGGTGGCGGGCGCTCCACTACGCGGCGCGCCGCTTCTTCGCGCCCGCGTTCGTGAGCGTCCACGTCCCCGGGGACGAGGTCTTCGGGACCAACAACTACAGGTCGTCGACCGTGCGGCTTGCGCACGTCCACACGAGCTTTGACGGGCCCCGCGCCGTGGCCGGGACCGTGCGGTGGGACCTGTTCCACCTGGACGGCACGGTGGTCCTGAGCGGCAGGAAGAGGGTTTCCCTGCGGCCGATGCAAAGCGTCCTCCAGAGGACCCTCGACCTTAAGGGCCCGATTGAGAGGTTCGGCAGGGAGCGGCTCTACCTCCGGGTGGCGCTCGACGTGGGCCGCAAACGGGTCAGCGAGGCGACGGCCTTCCTCACGCTCCCGCGGTTCATGGAGCTGCCACGGCCGAAGACAAGGATCTCCGTGCGCGTTAAAGCCCCGCGCTTCGCGGTCCTCTCCTTCACCTCCCCGGTCTACCAGCACCAGTTCGTGTTCGACATCTCCGGTCAGACGTTCACCGCAAGCGACAACTTCTTCGACCTGTTCCCGGGGCAGGCGAAGGTGGTCGAGGTTGACCTCATGGCCCGCGTGACCCCCGACATGCTCCGGAAATCAATCCGTCACCGCTCGCTGGCCGACACCTACTAAGGCGCATGAGCCTTCTCCGGAAGACATTCTCGGGATCCACGCTCGGCCTTTGCACGGGGCTGGCGGCCTACGCCGTGCTCCTGTTCATCCTGATCGGCGCCGTGCCGGGCGGATCCGACAACTCGGGGTACTTCAACGAGGCCCGGCTCTTTGCCGGCGGGCGGATCCGCGCGCCCATGAGGACCTTGGCGGGGGTCCCCGCAAAGGAGACACCCTTCCTCTACGTCCCCCTCGGCTTCAAGCCCGCCCCCGGCGCGGACGCACAGCTTGTTCCGACCTACCCTCCCGGCCTGCCGCTCATGCTCGCGGCGGCGGGGGGCGTGATCGGCTGGCAGCATGCCGGCGACCTCGTGCTGCTGCTCCACTCCCTGGCGGGCATAGCCCTTGTCTTCGCCCTCTCGCGCGCGTGCGGCCTTTCCGGCACGTGGGCCCTGGTGGGCGCCGCCATTCTTGCCGCGAGCCCCCTCTATCTCTTCACCTCGCTCCAGGCGCTGAGCGACGTCCCCGCGACCGTGTGGGCCGCGGCCGCGGTCGTGGCGGCGCTCCGGAGCCGCGAGAAGACGGGCTGGGCCCTGGCGTCGGGACTGTGCATCGCGGTCGGGTTCCTCGTGCGTCCAAGCAATTTCCTGGTGGCGCTGCCCGTGCTCGTGGCGGTCGGGATGTCCCCCAAGCGCCTCGCGCTGGTGGCGCTGGGGGCCCTGCCGGGCGTGGCGGCCTGGATGGCGATCAATGACGCAGCCTACGGCCATCTGCTGGAGAGCGGCTACGGGGCCATCGGGAGCGAGTTCCACAGGGCGCTCGTCATGGGAACACTTGCCTACTACGCGCACTGGCTACCGGTCCTCCTGAGCCCCGTGGTCCTCCTGTCGCCCGCGGTCATCGCCTACTCCCGGGCAAGGCCCAGGGTCGTCGCGGTCCTCGGCACGTGGGCCGCGGGGTTCCTCGCGTTCTACGCCCCCTACCGCTGGACGCACGAGCAGTGGTGGTTCCTGCGCTTCATCCTTCCCGCGGCTCCCGCCCTCATCGTGGCAGGGCTCGCTGCCGTGAGCCTCTGGCTCGAGGGCCTCAAGGCCCGCTACACTGTGCCGTGGGCGGCCCTTGTCCCCGCGGTGGTCCTCCTGTGCGCGCTCGGGGTCGAGGCCGGCCAGGGCGGGCCGATCCGGGAGGCGCGCGCAATCGGCCACGGCGAGAGGAAATACGGCCGGGTGTCGGTCTGGCTGGACGCCCACCTCCCCAAGGACGCCGTGATCGTTGCCTCGCAGTCCAGCGGCGCCCTGTACTATTTCAGCGGCCTCACGATCCTGCGCTATGAGGAGATGCACCCCCCCGTTTCCGAGCAGGTGCGCCGCTCGGTCGAGGGGAGCGGAAGGGGCCTCTACGCCGTCCTCTGGCCCTTCGAGACCGGGGTCCTTGCAAGCCTGCCGGGGACCTGGACGCAGGTCGGCGCGATTGACGACGTCACCGTGTGGAAATGCACCGTGCCTCCCGCCGCGGCGCGCTAGGCGAGAACCAGCGTGATGACGCACTCCAGGTGCCGCGTCTGGGGGAAGAGGTCGAAGGGCTGCACCGCGGTCACCGCGTAGCCCGACGCCAGGAACTCCTTCAGGTCCCTCATCTGGGTGGCGGGATCGCAGCTCACGTAGACCACCGACCTCGGGCGGAAGGCGAAGAGCTGGCGTAGGAACTCGGGGTCGCACCCCTTGCGGGGGGGGTCGATCACGACCGCCGAGTCCGCCGCGGGAAAATCGAGGCCGGAGAAGATCGACGCGGCGTCCCCCTCCGTGAACGCGGCGTTTGTGATCGCGTTCGCCGCCGCGTTCTCGCGGGCGAAAGCCACCGATGACTCGCTCACCTCGACCCCCGCGACGCGCTCGAACGCGCGGGCCGCGGCGAGCGCGAACAGGCCGCTCCCGCAGTAGGCGTCCACCAGGAACCGCGCGCCCGTCGAGCGCGCCTGGTCCCTCACGTACGAGGCGAACGCAGGGAGGATGAAGGGGTTGTTCTGGAAGAAGTCCCTGGCGAGGAAGCTCAGGTGAAGCGTGCCGTCCGCCCCGAGCGGCACCGCCTCGGTCACCCTCTGCTCGGAGTCGCTCGTGACGACGCCTCCCGCATCGCGGAAGAGGACCGTGGCGCCGCGCTCATAGCCCGGGCCCGCGGCCCGCCTGCGGATGTCGGCCCTCGCCTCGGTGAGGCGGGTGTTGATGGCCTCGGTTGCGATCTCGCACCGCGGGACGTCCACGATGTCAAACCGGTTGCCCTGCCTGAGGAAACCGATGGCCAGGTCCCGTCCCTCGCGCGGCGCGTTGAAGTGGGGTGTGATCTTGGAACGATACCCGAAGGGCCGGGGCGAGGGGATGACGGGGGACACCTCGACCGAGAGCCCGGCCATGTGCAGGACCAGCTCCCCGACCTGGCGGCGCTTCCATTCCAGCTGCTCCTCGTACCGGAGGTTCTGGTATTGGCACCCCCCGCACTGCCCAAAGAGGGCGCACCGGGGCGCGATCCTGTGGGGCGAGGCCTCCACGACCTCCAGGAGGTCGGCCTCGGAGAAGTTGGCGTGGTTGCGGAAGACCCTTGCCCGGACCCGCTCGCCCGGCAGCGCGAACGCCACCATGACGACCCACTTCGCCTCCCCGCCCGAACCCTCTATCGGCACGCGGCCCAGGCCCTGCCCCATGTTGGTGAGGGTCGAGATCGAGAGCTCGATCTCCTGGTGGTAGGCAAAGGGCCTCTCATTGAATCGTTTCTTTTTCGACACGGGTGCCTCCTACAATTCAAATAGGGCGATGCCCGTCGAGATAATCACCAGCCTGCAGAACCCGAGGCTGAAGCGCCTTGTGCGCCTGCGCGACCGCCGGCCGCGCGACGAGGAGCAGGCGTTCCTCGTGGAGGGCTACCGGGAACTGCGCCGCGCCCTCGAGAAAAAGGTGCGGATCGACGAGCTTTATTTCTCAAGGGACTGGTTTCTCGGCTCAAATGAGCCCGCGCTTATGGCCGATGCCGAGGCCGGCGGGGCGAAGCTCTTCGAGCTGTCGAAGGAGGCCTTTGCGAAGGTCGCCTACCGGGAACGCCCGGACGGGCTCCTCGGCGTGGCCCCCCAGTGGAGGAGGTCCCTCGCCGACGTGCCCCTGTCGGGGAGCCCCTTCATCCTGGTCGTCGAGGCCATCGAGAAGCCCGGCAACCTGGGCACCATCCTCCGGAGCGCGGACGCCGCGGGGTGCGACGCCGTGATCGTGTGCGATCCCGTGACGGACCTCTTCAACCCGAACGTCGTGCGCGCCTCGACCGGCGTCCTCTTCTCCGTCCCCTGCGTGGTCGAGGAGAGCCCCAGGGTCCTGGAGTGGCTGAGGAGCCGGGGAGTCAAGACCGTGGCGACGACTCCTGCCGCCCGGGACCTCTACACCGACTGCGACCTGCGGGGGCCCGTGGCCATCATCATGGGCAGCGAGCAGTACGGCCTGAGCGATTTCTGGCTGAAGAACGCCGACCTTCCGGTGAGGATCCCCATGGCGGGCCAGGCCGATTCGCTGAACGTCGCGATGGCCGCCCTGATCACCCTGTTCGAGGCAGTGCGGCAGCGGGGCGCGCACCGATGAACCTGCGCCGGAGTGCCGGCTGGAGCCTGTGCTCGAGGAGCCATGCGATCGCGGTCGAGAGTCCGACGACCAGCGCGAGGCGCAAGGCATAGCTCCACGGTGTCCCGCGGGGCAGGGACGGCTGGAAGAGGATGCTGAACTGCAGGGCGAGCGAGACGGCGTAGATTCCAAACGAGACGCCGCCCGTCGGCGCCAGCCAGGCGAGGAGCAGGGGCCTGGGCCTCCATCCAAGGAGGACCCAGCCGAGCACGAGCGCGGACCCGTAAACCAGGAACGCTCCCCTGCCCCGGTCCCCAAAGTTGCCGGTGAGGAACCGCTCGACGAGCGCCACCGTGGCGAGCGAGAGGCAGAGGAGCCCGAGCCTGCGCTGCCACCGGGGCGAACGACCCGTGGTTGCAAGGAGGAGCCACAGGCACGCAGCCAGGAGATCCAGGCGCTTCAAGGCAAGCGGGGGCACGTTAAGGTCGGGGAAGTCCAGGCGGCCGAGGAGCACCTCGAGCGCGGCGACCGGCCAGAGGACCGAGGTCGCAAGGAGCGCGCTCGGCCAGTTGCCGCTGCCCTCTGGCCGCGGCCCAAGCCACGCGACGGATAGGCCCGAGAACCAGTAGAGGCCGCCGATCACGTAGCACGAGAGGAACGGCGGGAACACGTGGAAGGCAGCAACGGCAGCGGCAAGGGCAAGGAGTCCGAGGAACGCGCCCACCCGGGGCGCGTAGCGCCACACGGCGAGGAAGACCAGGTAGTAGAACACCTCGAAATTGAGCGTCCAGAGGCTCGCGTCGTTGGCCATTACAGGGACATGCCAGCCAAAGGGGTAGACGTTGTAGTTCTGGAGGAAGCCGAGGTTCCCGAGCACGGTCCCGGCCGGGGTCCTGGGCGCAAGCGCCCAGCTCATGAGGACCGCCGCCGTGTTGACGGGCACCAGGCGAAGCGCCCGCCGGCCCAGGTATCCCCTGACCGCAGGACCGCCGATGCCCGACTTGACCGTGAGCCCGATCACGTAGCCCGACAGGACAAAGAAGAAGAGGACCGCCGGCCTCGCCTCGTCGAGCCACGAGAAGAAGTCGGGGGGCGAGTACACCGGGTCAAGGCACGGGATGGGCGCGAACACGTGCCCGTAGAGCACGAGGAGGGCGCACAGCCCGCGCAGGCCCTCGAGGGCCATGTCCCTTTCCTGGGGGGTCGGCGCCGGGCCGGGCGGGGAAAGCCTCCTCTGGAAAAGTCCGGCCATCGCGGGGTTTCCTAGGGCTGCCGCCGCAGCCACGCGGCAAGTTCCGCAGTCCCCGATTCCATGCTCACCCCTGGCGAGTAGCCCAGGTCGCGTCGGGCTGCGGATATGTCGAACCAGTGGTCCCTCGCGAGCTCCGCCGCCACAAAACGGGTCATCGGTGGCTCGCCCCTTAGCGGCAGAACGCTCCATGCCGCTTCCATGGCGCTCCCGACGGCGGAGGCCGCCCAAAGGGGGATCCTTTTTCTGATGGGGGGCCGGCCCAGCGCGGCAAGCAGCCCGTTGACCCAGTCCCAGAGGACGACCGGCTCTCCGTTCGTGATGAAGTAGGCCCGCCCTCCGACGCGTCGCGCATCGTGGGCGAGCGCTCGCTCCGCCAGGAGGTGGGCGTCGGCGGCATTCTCGACATGGACCATGTCGACCCGGTTTCGGCCCTCTCCCACGATCCTAAGGCGCCCGGACCGCGCCCGCTCAAGGATGCGTGGCACCAGGTGCGGGTCGCCCGGCCCCCAGATCAGGTGCGGCCGGAGCGCCACCGTCCTCAGCACGGCGCCATGGGCCCGCAAGACCTCCGCCTCGGCCTGCGCCTTCGTGAGCGGATACGGGCTTGGGCAGTCCGTCGTGAGGGGAAGCGACTCGTCGGCGCCCGAGAGGTCGCGGCCATTGTAGACAACGCTCGGGGTGCTCGTGTGAATCAGCCTCCCCACCCCGTGGGCCTTGCACCCGTCCAGGACCGCCCGGGTTCCGAGCACGTTCGCGCGGTGAAAATCGGAACGGGGGCCCCAGACACCAACCTTCGCCGCCACATGGAACACCGCTTCCATCCCGCGGCACGCCTCCCTGACGCCCGGCGCATCCTCCAGCTCCACGCGGATGAAACGGACCCCGCGCGCCTCGAGGTCGGGCGCGGGCCTGCGCGCGGCGACAGAGACCTGCCGTCCCATGGCCAGAAGCCGATCCACGATTCTCCGGCCCAGGAAGCCGGTCCCTCCCGTGACGAGCACGGGGCCGCGACATGACTCTTGTGCTTCAGCGAGGTCCACGAGGGGCGCAGCGTAGCATGGCGGGGGCGAGATCAGGCGACGCCAAACGCGCGTGCGCCGGCGGCCCATTTGGCAAGGGAGAGCCTGTGGATCTTCGCATTGTGGCGCACGTCCACGGGAAAATGCTCGCGGAAGTAGAAGGTCTTGATGGCCGCCGTATGCGGATGCCCGAGCGCCAGGGCGCGGAGCTCGCGGGCAAGCTCCAGGGCATCCTCCTCGCCCGATATCCGAGTCTCGGCAACGATCGCGGGCTCCCCTCCGGCCCGGATCAGGGCGCACCGCAGCGCGCGCGAATGCGAGCGGAAGACCTGCTCGCACGGCTCCGTGAAAAGGGTCCCCCCGGGGATGTCGACGCACTCGGCCTTGCGCCCCAGGAACCAGAGCCTGCCCGCCTCGTCGAGGAGGCCGCAGTCCCCCATCCGGTGCCACACCGCGCCCGCCGCTCCCAGGATCTTCGCGGCCCGCGTGGCCTCAGGGAGGCCATCGTAGGTGCGGGTGACGACGGGGCCCGCCACGACGATCTCGCCCACGGCTCCCGCCGGGAGCCCCACCGGAATCCCGTCGAGAGGTCCGTCCGAGAGGGCGATGATCCTCACCTCGATCCCGGGAACGGGCCGGCCGACGCAGGCACCCCGCGTCGAGGAGGCGTCGATCTCATCGGCCGAAATGGTGCTTACCGGGAGGGCCTCCGTGGCGCCATAGGGGCTATGGAGGCGACCCTTCGTGAGGAATGCCCTTGAGGCCTCCCAAAGATCCGCGGGAACCGGGGCTCCGGCGCAGAGGACCCTCCGCAGGCTTGGGAGCTCGATTCCGTTCTCGCTGCAGTGGGCCGCGACCTTCCTCCAGAGGGTCGGCGACCCGAAGGAATTGGTGACGCGCTCCTGCCGTATGGCCTGCACGATCTTCGCGGGGTCGGCCCTGGCAGGATGCCTTGGGTCCATCTCCGGGATGATGCTCGTCATCCCGAGAGCCGGGTTGAAAAGGGCAAAGATGGGCAAAAGCGGCAGGTCCACCTCCCCTGGCTCAATTCCATAGGTGTCGCGGATGATCGCCACCTGGGCCTCGAACATCCCGTGCTCGTAGCATACGCCCTTTGGCGCCCCTGTTGAACCCGAGGTGAAAAGGATCGCGGCAAGGTCTCCGGGTTCCGCCGTGGCGGCCTCCGCCGCCACGCCACCCTGGCCGGCGGCCCGCGCCGTGAGCGAGCCGCTCACGGGAACGCGGACCTGGACGCTCGCGAAGGCCCGCACGCACACGCGCGACAGGATCTGCGCAAGGGCTATCCCCACCAGGACGCGCGGACGGGAGCGCTTCACGCAGGAGAGAAAGTTTCCCAGTCCCATCCCCGGATCGATGACGATCGGGACGGCGCCGACCTTGAAGAGCGCGAACACGAGCGCGATCAGAGGCAGGCCGGGTTTCACCATGACAAGCGTCCTGTCGCCCCTTCTCACGCCGGCGGCCCGGAGGCGCGCGCTCCACGCGTCGGCCTCGTCTAGGAGGCCGGAGAAACTCAGCGTGAGATAGTCAATGCCCTCGGTGTCCGTCCGTCCCCGCGGGACCTTCAGGGCCGTGGCCCCGGGTTGCGCAGCGGCCATCCTTTCCAGATGCCGGGCTATGTTTGCGTTCACGCTTTGAGCGAGGGCGCCTCGGCGAGGAGGGAAGCCTGCCAAGGCAGAAGAATCTCGCCCAGCTTGCGGGGCGTGCGCGCGATCTGCGAGAGCTGGGACCTGTTGGCGATCAGCGTCGGCTCGATCGAGATCTTGGCGGCGATCTTGTCGCGCTCCTCCTTGATGCGGTCCAGGAGGGCGATCTCGGCCTGGGTCAGGGGGTGGTGATTGGGGTCGCGGCCCGGCCTCCTTGGAAGCGTCCGGGGATCCTTTGCGAGCCCGTCCCTGAGCGCCGCCGAAAGCGAGCCGATCAGGCGGCCGTGGCGCTTGCCGAGGTTGACCTCCCGCAGGATGGACTCCTCGGTCCCACCCTCGTCGGCGGCGGTCGCCAGCCGAACCAGGAATTCATTGGAGCACACCTTGAACGGCGGCGTGTCGAGCTTCTGCGCCTGCTCCTGCCGCCAGTGCCAGACGGAGTGGAGGACGGACTGGCCGACGGCCCTCAGGCGCTCGGACCTGCCGATCCTCCAGTCGTTCTCGTCGGGAGGCGCGAAACCGGTGGTGCCGGACTCGATCTGGGCCGCGCACTGCTGCTCCATCCAGTCGACCCGCCCCAGCCTCTTGAGCTCCCGCGCAAGGATGTCGCGCAGCGCCGGCAGGTACCACACGTCGAGCGCCGCGTAGTCCAGGAGCTTCTGCGTGATCGGCCTCCTTGACCAGTTGGCCTTCTGGCCGTCCTTGTCGAGCTTCACCCCGAAATTGTCCTCGATAAGGGAGGCGAGGCCGATCCTGCCCCGACCCAGAAGCTGGGCCGCAAGCATCGTGTCGAAGAGGCTCTTCGCCCTGAACCCGCAAAAATCATGGAGGAGACGCAGGTCGAAGTCGCTGCCGTGCATCACCAGGTGCTTTTTTGCCAGCCTCCGCCAAAGCGGCTCCAGGTCGATCGGTGCAAGGGCGTCCAGGAGGTAAACCTCACCCCCCACGTAAAACTGCAGCAGGCAAATACGAACCCGGAACCGGTACATGTTGTCCGCCTCGGTATCCATCACGACCTCGCTCGAGCCCTCGATGGCATCGAGCAGGGGTTGGATCCTGCCCGGCTGGTCGATGAGCGTAAAACCCGAGATGCGAGGGTGTTGGGTCTTTACTCCAAGAAGGCGGCGGACCGGGTGCGGCAGAAAACGGGATATCATCGCAGTCGAGTGCAGCGTGGGGCCCAACGCCACCTAGGGCGATTCTTAAAAACGACCCTTTTGGGGATTCCTTCACCTGCCTCCGGCCTGCACCCGGTTCCCTCCTACAGCACATTCACCGGCATTCCGACCCGGACAAGGCCCATGAGCGTCAGCACGTCCCAGTTGGCCAGGCGAAAACAACCGTGGGACTCCGTGCGGCCCACATTCTCCGGCTCCGGCGTCCCGTGGATGCCGTAGCCAGGCCTGTCCAGGCCGATCCACGCCAGGCCCACCGGATTGTTCGGCCCGGGCGGTATGGTGAGCTTGCGGCCAAGCGCCCTGCCCTCCTCGGACTCGGGAAAAAGATCCGGATCAAAGGTGTAGTCAGGGTCGGCTATCACAACCGTCACCTGAAGGCCGCCGACGGGCCTTTTTTCCACCATCCTCGCTATGCTCACGGGGAAATGGGCGATCACGCGGCTCAGCGCGTCGACCACCTCGAGCTCATGGGTGTCCAGGGTGATCATGATCTGCGCCGCGGTGCCGCTGACGACCACCTGGTCCGCCGCCGGGACGACGATCGTCGTTCCGGGCAGCACGGCGTCCCAGTTGACGCCGGGATTTAGCTTCCGGATGAGATTGGGATGGGCATGGAACCGTTCGGCGGCCAACTCGAGCGCCGAGGCATACGCCATTGACGACGCTTGCGACTTCTCGAGCCAGGTCGCGGGAACGGGATGCAATCCCGCCAATTCGATCGCCTTGAAGGTGTAGCTGCCCAGCGCCGGCGCCGACGGTCGCAGGAGCTCCCTCGTGGCGGCGTCCAGTTCCTTTGTTTCCGCGATCCCCGCACCCCGCTGGAACGCGTCCAATGCGGCTTCAGTCTGGGCGCCCGGCACACCATCGATCGATCCGCAGGAGAAGCCGCGCCGATGCAGCTCAACCTGGAGTTCCAGGGTCGAATCGATGCGCAGCTCCTGTTTTGGGGCGTCGGCCTGGGCGTCGCCCCCTGAAGGGGCCGCCGTTAGATTCATCCCTCGGCCGAGCAGGGCGAGAATCGCCAGGGCAAAGCGAGTGGGGCTACGAGGCGCCAAGAAATGCATTTCTCCAGCTGTCCCAAAAAGAGTTTTTTCTTGGGCGATGGCTCGGCCGGTCACCGGGGACAGGACCTAATTGGCACGTTGCAACGACAGGTATCATTTTCGAAGGCTCTTCACATAGACAACAACTGCTTCGATTTGATCGGGTTTGAGATCGTCCTTGAACGCGGGCATAACCTGCCCCCTCTGGTCCTTGTGGCCCTCGTTCACCTGCTTTCTGATTTCGTCATCCGCAAGCTTGCTCCCAGTGAGGTCCTTCGCATGTAGCTTCCGGCCCGCCGGTGTATGGGCTCTTCCATCCGGGCCATGGCATGAAGCACATTTGTCGGAGAACACATCCTCGCCTACGTCCCCAAAGGCCCGCGGCCCAAAAATGACTGCAGCAACAACGAACACCGAGGCAAAACGCTTCATTGCGGGCCAACTCTTGCCGTTCACACGCATCGTTCAAGTACCTTGGTCACTGTTCGCGAGGGGCACAAGGCCCACCTAACCGGGCACTTCAAGCGGGGCGAAAAGCCGGTATCGCGCCGGTCGCATGGCGCCCGCCCGCCCTTCGCGTGCTTGCGCCCGGAACGCGGTAGGGACCCGGCTCCGCGCCCGACTCTGGCACTTGAGGTGCTGTGAACAATTCACCCAAAACCATGATGGATTCCGAAGCAACGCTCGCCGCCCCGCCCCTGCAACAGGCGGTCCGGGTTGAGCGCCTATGCAAGCGCTTTGGAGCGACCGTGGCCCTGGATGATATCAATCTCGACGTCATGGCGGGGGAATTCCTGTCGATAATCGGGCCCTCGGGCTGCGGAAAGACTACGCTGCTTCGGATACTTGCAGGACTCGAGTCCGCTTCCGAAGGTCGCGTCACAATAGACGGAGAACCCATCGCCGTGGCGTGCCAGAAGCAGGAGATTGGCATCGCTTCCCAGAGGGCGGCGCTCCTTCCCTGGTTGACAGCGCTCGGGAACGTGGAACTCACCCTTGAGATCTGCAAGCGGGCATCCCCGCTCTCCCCTGAAAAACTCCTGAGCGAGTTTGGCCTGGGTGACTTCCTAAACCACTACCCTCACCAACTTTCCGGGGGCATGCAGCAGCGCGTCAGCATTGCAGCCGCCATGGTACACCACCCCCGGCTCCTCCTCTTGGACGAACCCTTCGGGGGCCTTGACGAGCTGACCCGGGAGACCATGTGGGACTGGCTCGCGAAATTGCTGTCTGTCACGCGCCAGACGGCCGTCCTTGTGACCCACAGCGTGGAGGAGGCCGTCGCGCTATCCGACAGGATTGTGATGCTTTCGGCCCGGCCGGGGCGCATTCACCGGATTTTGGATGTAGCGCTGCCGCGGTCGCGATCGGGAAGGCTCGACGAGGCTTTCACTGGTGTGAACGTCCCGCACACCCCTGCGCCGGGACGTAGCCCGGTCCCCACAAGTTTTGCGATTGGGGCCTCCATCAGTACCCACATAGTCCGTCGTTGGATGGGAATTCTCGACCCCGCAACCGGCCGTCCATGAGGGGACGCTTGATCCCCCCGCAATGGCACCAGCCGCGCTTCGGCCTCGGGCTCGCCTCCTCGTTCACTTGACGGGCGTTAGGGTCGCGCCTCCCAGGTTCGCCGCGAGAAAGGCCTCCACTTGGTGGTAAAAATCGACCCGGTCCTTGTAGTTGAAGAACCCATGCCCCTCGATTCGCCGGAAGAAGGTCTCGACCGGAACGCCCCGGTCCCTGAGGACCTTCGCGAGCTTGCGCGACTGCTCCACGTCTACGACCCCGTCCTCAATCCCATGCGCGATGAGCACGGGCGCGTGGATTTGGTCGGCATGGTTGATGGGGGAGATGTCATCGAGCCTGGCCAAGTCCCCTCCAGGCTTTGCAGCCTCGTCCAATATCGGGACGGATTCCCCGGACTCGACCGTATCAGCATCGTCCTTGAGCTGCTTCCTCCAGTCGAAGACGCCGGCCTCTGTGACGGCGCAGCAGTATAGGTCACCCTCGAAGGCTACCCCGGCAACGGCAAGGTACCCCCCGAAGCTGCCTCCCATGATGGCCACGTGCTTCGGGTCTATTATTCCCGTGCGCACGAACGCCCTAGTCGCATCAGTCACATCGTCATGCATCCTTGAAAAATTAAACCTGTGGTCGTGGCTGATCTCGGGAGTGAACCCGGCCGATCCGCGGTAATTCGGCTGCAGGACGGCATAGCCGCGGCTGACAAGAAACTGCACTTCGGGGTTATACGCGGCCGTGTCCCGCAACCACGGGCCCCCGTGCACGAGGACGACGAGCGGCACGGGATGGGAGGGGGAGGCCCCATCCGGGATGGCAGCATAGCCCTCGAGCCTCACGCCGTCTCGGGTCTTGTAGTTCATCGGCTTCACGGGGCGCAGCGGGCGGTCCTTAAGCCAGGGCGCCGCATCCCCCAGCCCCCGGATCGTCTTGGTACCCATGTCCAGGAGCTCGCGCGTGCCGGGGTGTTGCGAGCCCGTCTCCGTGAACAGGAATTTCCTCACCGCCTTGTCAAAGTCCACGAGGACGTTGTCCGTGTCGGGCCTGAGCTTGTCGATCGAGGCCTGCGCCACCGCAAAATCCTTGAGAAACCAGAATGACACGGGCTTGCGCTGAAGGTAGATCACACCGGCGAGCTTCTGCTCGACCGGCGAAAAGTAGAGGATGCCGGTTCCGATGTCGTAATTGGCGTCCGTAAGCACGGGGTTCTCGAGATCCCCGGTCGAGAGGTTGCAGCGCCGAAGCTCGTAGCCCTTGCCTGCTGTAAAAATGACAACCCAAGCGTGGTGAAGGTCGTAGTCCATGGCCATGGCCCTCGCATTGGCGGCAAGCGGCACCTCAGTCCACTCGCCCGAAGCTGCAGTGTACTGGAAAAGGTGAAATCTCCCCTTTGACCACGTCCTGCAAAGCGCGAGTTCACCCCTGCGGTCAGACAGCCACCCATCTATGCTGCCACCCTTCGGGGCCCTGATGGTGCGCACCAGCACATCCCCATGCTTTTGGTCCGCATCGAGTTCGGTGATGCGCGCAGACTGGGACTTGTTGCCCGTGACGCTGCGATACCAAAGAAGCACCTTGCCGGGCCGTTCCTCGGGCACGCCCACGACGACCGTCGCGTTGTACCGGTTGAGCGGATAAAAGTCGGTGATGCGCGTCACCTTCGCCGCGTAGAGGCCCTGGGGCCAGATCTTGTCGAAGGTCAGGCTGAAAACGAGCTTGTCGTTGCTGATCCAGCGGAACGTCGAAATGTCGTTTTCGTCGGTGCCCCTGAGGGCCGTTGGCGTCAGGTCCTTAAGGTCGTAGACGATCAGGCTTCGGGTATCGATGCCGTCCGCGACTATTGTCCCCAGGTACTTGCCGTCCGGGGACAGGCTGGCTTCACCCAGAGGGGCCGCCCGAAAGAGCTCCTCTGCCGAGAGGGGTTCCGCGGAGGCGGTAGTTGCAGCACAAAGACAAGCCAGCGCGCTGAGCGCGGAAAGGCGGGGTATCATGGGGGTAGTGTCGGGTTTCTCGCCCTAGACCCCGAAAGGGGCGAGACAAATAGAGGCTTGTAACGCGCCTTGTCCACGGCGGCGCTCTAGCCGCGTTCGCCTTTCGGGCGGGAGGGCAAAGCCCGAGGTGCGCCATTGAACCCTGCGGGTTTCCCGACACATTTCCCTTTGGCACCAGTCCAAGAGGCAGGTCCATCGCTTGAGAATCCTACGCATCATCCTAATCTGGCTCTGCCTTGCCGCAGCGCTTGCCGCCCTCCTTGTCCTGACGGCCATCTCCCCGCCCCTCCAGACATGGGCCGCCCAGGCAGCTCTCAACCGCCAGCCGGGCTTGCACGCCTCCATCGACTCCTTGTCGGCGGGGTTCGGGCGCGTGGACATCGAGAAGGCGCACATTGAATATCATGGGGCTGTCCTCACGCTGCCCCTGCTCCAGGCACAGGTTCCGCTGACCCGTGCCCTCCTTGAAAGGAGGGTGTCCGTCCAGGGCCTCCTCGCAAAGGGCTGGACCCTCGACCTGAGCAGGCAGGGAGCATCCCCCAACGAGGAGGAAAAACCGGCCGGCGACGCGGCCTCCGCAAGCGCAAACCAGGAGTCCGCAAGCCGCGCCAGCCTCGTCCTCCTCGGCTATCTCAGCACGCTGAAGCTTCCGCTTGGCGTTTCCCTTGAAGGCGTCGACCTGGAGGGTGACGTGATCCTTCCAGGTGAGCCGGGCAAGGGCGCGACCCAGGTCCACTTGACCGTCTCCGGCGGCCACGACGGGCAGTTCGCGTTCGACGCGTCCACCGAGGGAGCCGGAACGCCCGTGAGCTCCGCCTTTGCCCACGGGACCGTCACCCTCCTCATGGCGACGCCAAGGACCCTGGATGGGATCAAGCTGGCGGCGGAGGTGACCTTGATCGGAGAGGCCCAGTCCAACCTCGCCGTGTCGGTGCAGGCTTCCGCGGAGCACGGGCCGGGCGGCGAGAGCTATTCGTTGAGCCTGAGCAGGGGCGGCAGGCGCGTCGCGGCCTTCGACGCCACATCGCCTGGGGCGACGGGCGGGGTCTCGGGCACATGGAAGGCGAACCTTGTTGAATCGGACATGGCCCCGTTCTCGCCGTTCACCTCCCTTCCCCCCCTGGCGGCCGTCGGCGAGGGCCGCTTCGAGGCGGACGGCGGCCTTTCAAGGGTGCACGCGGTCGGCCGGCTGAAGTCGGCCGCCGGAAGCCTCTCCTTTCTCTCGCCCGTCCTGGAACGCATCGGAAAGGCCAACGTGGACGTCGACTTCGACGCCACGCTCTCGGGCCGGTCCCTGCACGTGGACCACCTGAAGCTTTCCCTTGATGGCGCCCGCTCGGCCGTGGTAGTAAAGACGCTGCAATCCTTCGACTTCGACGGGGGCGCCGGGAGCGTCGTCGTGGCGAGGCCGGGAGAGGATTTTTTCGAGGGGTCGGTAAAGGGCCTTCCGCTTGAATGGCTCTCCAGTCCCTCAAGCAGGCTCAGGTTCACGGCAGGAGAGGCGAACGCCCGGTTCGTGATCCGCCCCCACGACGGGGGATTCTCACTTCGGCTGACGGAGCCGCTCACGGCCTCGGGCGTGTCCGTCGCGGGTCTTTCCGGGGCCCCCCTCGACCTGTCGGCGCCGCTCCTCGCCTCCTACTCCCCAACGGGCTGGGACGTCACGGTTGGGCCGCTTTCGGTCCGCGCAGCAGGCCGACTCCTGGCCGAGGTCCGGGCCAAGGCCTCCCGAGCGGCAGGGGCGGACCCGACCGTCTCGGTCACGGGGACATGGAGCGCGGACCTCGAGGCGCTGGCGTCGGAGGCCGGCGTCTCCGGACCCGGTTGGCCCGGCGGGAAATCCGCGTCCGGGGATTTCGCGGCGAAGCTCGGCGACACCACGGGTGTCGACGTCAAGGCGGCCTGGGTGGGGCTGGACCCAAGCCAAACCGTGGGCGCGACCATCCACGTCGACCTGGACCCGGACGGGGATTTCGCGTTCACGGCGCCGGTCTCCTTCGCCACCAAGGAGGGCAGGCGGGAGCTTTCCACGGAGGGTTCCTGCACGTTCGGCCGCTCGGGCGGCGAGCTAGACGTGAGGCTTACCAGCGACGACGTGGCGGAAGACGACCTGCTCCTTCTCGCGACGCCGCTTGCCGCCCTGGGAGGAGGAGGGCTCTCGGCGGGGACAAAGGCCCGTGGCGGCCCTTTCTGGGGCACCTGGACCGGGAATATTGGCTTCTCCTTCAAGCTGCTCCGCACCCCGGACGGAAATTACGACGAGGTCGCGGGCTCCCTCGTCCTGAAGCGCGACCAGCTGCGCCTGGAAACCGGCCGCGTGTGGATCCTCAACCACAACCTTGCCAAGTTTGAGGGGACGATCACTTTCGATCCCTCGCTGGCGCAGCCGTACGCGCTCAAGGGCTTGGGGAGCGTGGAGGACGTGGACGCCGCGGCCTTCTTCGGCCCGGCGCCCAAGGAGGGGTCGGCGCCCTTTGAGGGACGCTTCTCCGCCAGCGCGACGCTGGCCGGGGTCGGCACGAGCCCCGATGATCTGGCCCGGAACGCCCACCGGGAGATTCAGCTCAAGAGCCCGTCCGGCATCTTGCGTCTATTGAAGGTGGACGTCGCCGACGCTGTTCCCGAGGCCTCGACCCCGGTCACGGACACCCTTGGGGACGTGAGCTCCGCCGTGGGCTCGATCTTTGGCATCCACAAGGGCTTTGACCGCATCGACAGGAACAAGGTGAGCCCGGCCGCGGACGCCGTCATCAACTTCACCTACGAGATCGCCGAGATAGCCTACGACCGGCTCACGATCTCGGCCTCCGGGGGGCCCGACCAGGCGCTCCATCTCTCGGACATCGAGATGGACTGCCCGGACGAGAGGCTCCGGGGCTCGGGCGACGTCCCCTATGCGAAGGGTATGGCCCTCCCCAAGCGCCCGCTTTCCCTGGACCTCGTGCTGGGCGTCAAGGGACACCCGGCCGAGCTCCTCTCCAAGGCGGGGATCCTTGCGCCAAAGAAGGACGACGCGGGCTTCCGGGACGTGACGGTTCACGTCCTCCTCGGGGGCACGCTTGAGCGGATCGACACCGGCCCGTGGCACGACTCGCTCGCCAAGGTGGTGGCCGCCAATCCCCTGCAGAAGAAGAAGGACAACTAGGAGGCCCGGGTTACTCGGACCACGCCCCCAGGAACTCCCCCACCAGGACGGGCAGGTCCGCGCTGTAGCCCCCCTCGAGGACGGCCGCCGCAGGGATCCCGGTGTGCTGGAGCCAGTGCCCGAGCGATGCGAAGTCCTCCGCCTCGAGCGTCATCTCCGTGAGCGGGTCCCCGGCGTAGGCGTCAAAGCCGGCTGAAACCAGCACCAGCTCGGGCCTGAAGCCGACGATGGCGTCAAGCGACGCGCGCAGCGCGTCCATGTGGGATTCTCTCGAGGCGTCCGGGGGCACCGGCCAGTTGCGGATGTTGCCCAGGTCGTGCAGCCCGGTCCCCGGGTAACCCGGGGACTGGTGCACCGAGCTCACGAGGATGCCCTCCCTGCCGAGGAGGATCGACTCGGTGCCGTTGCAGTGGTGCGCGTCAAAGTCCCAGATCGCTACCCTCCGGATGTCGAAGTCGCGCATCGCCGCCAGCGCCGCGATCGCCACCTGGTTCAGATAGCAGAATCCCATAGCCTGGTTCGCGGTCGCGTGATGCCCGGGCGGGCGCATGAGCGAAAACGCGGGGCGCCCCGTGTCATGCGCGTGGCGGGCAGCGAGGAGCGCCGCCGCAACGGCGCGGCGCGCGTGCTGGCCGATCCCGGGAAGGTAGCGCGTGTCCGGGTCGAAGTCATTCTCCTGCTCAAGGCGCGCCAGGTGCGCCGCCGTGTGGGCCAGGAGCAGGGTCTTGTCGGGGACCTCGTCGAACCCGGAACTCCAGGTCCAGGCGGGAAAGGTGTCCTGCAGGTAGGCCGCCGTGTGGGTCACGCGCTCGGGCTTCTCGGGATGCCCGAGCGCCCAGTAGTCGGCGCACCTCGGGTCATGGAGAACGAGCATGGACATGTCCGGTGGCCTCTCCCTTGGGGAGCCGCGCGTCGCCGCCCGGCCCCGGGGCCGGGCGCCACGCCGGTTCAGCTCCGCATCTTTGCAGCCTCGTCCCGGCTGCGTAGCTTTTCCTTGAGCTCGTCCGCCGGGCAGCCGCAGCCGCCGCCGCAGCCCGGTTTCCGGCGGTTCGCGGACCAGCGCAGGAAGAGCCCCACCGCGGCAGCGTTAACGATCAGGAGAGCCGCAATGGTTTGGAATTCGGGTGTCATGCTTCTCCTAGAACCCTAGCGCGGTTCCCCCCTGGTACACAACAAACGATATGATCCAGGCCGCGCCCGTCATGTAGGCCGTCTGGAAGAGCGGCCACCGCCAGGAGTTGGTCTCCCTCCTGACGACGGCGATGGTGCTCATGCACTGCATCGCGAACACGTAGAAGACCATGAGCGTGACGCACACCAGCGGGGTGAAGAGCCTCCTGCCGTCGGGCCAGGTTGCCGCGCCGAGCGCGTGCTGGAGCGTCTTCGTGTCCTCGCCGTTTGATTCCGCGTTGAAGACCACCCCCATCGTGCTCACGAAGACCTCGCGGGCGGCGAAAGAGCTGATGAGCCCGATCCCGATCTGCCAGTCAAAGCCGATAGGCTTTATGAGGGGCTCGATCGCGTGTCCGGCTCGCCCCGCGAAGCTCTGCGCCAGCTGCTCGGTGTCCGTCGCGCCCGCCGGCGCCTTCGGATAGGCGGCAAGGAACCAGAGCACCACGCTTATCGCCAGGATCACTGTGCCCGCGCGCTTCAGGAAGATCCCGGAGCGCTCGACCATGTGGAGCATCACGTCCCTGACCCGCGGCAGCCTATAGGGTGGCAGCTCCATGATCATGAGCGGCGGCTTTCCCTTCAGGAGCGTGCGTTTGAAGAGCCATGCGAACCCGAATGCCCCGAAGGTGCCGAGGGCGTACATGAGGACCATGATGCCGACCTTGGTCGCGAGCGAGACGCCCCTGCCCGGCAGGAGCGCCGCGATCATAAGCAGGTATACCGGCAGCCGTGCCGAGCAGCTCATGAGCGGGGCCACGAGGATCGTCACCAGCCGGTCCTTGGCGTCCTCGATCGTCCGGGTGGCCATGATCCCGGGGATCGCGCACGCGTAGGAGGAGAGGAGCGGGATGAAGGACTTGCCGTTCAGCCCCACGCGGCTCATCAGGCGGTCCATGATGAAGGCGGCGCGGGCCATGTAGCCGGTGCTCTCGAGAAGGCCTATGAAGAAGAAGAGGATCAGGATCTGAGGGAGGAACGTGACAATCGTCCCCACGCCGCCGATCACGCCGTCGGTCAGGAGGTTCCTCAGGTCGCCCGCCGGCATCACCTGCTTGGTCCAGTTGGCGAGGTCAGTGGTCCTGGCCCCGATCCAGTCCATCGGGGCCTGGGCAAGCGAGAAGATGCTGACAAAGAGGAGCGTCATGACGACTCCGAGGACGAGCCATCCCCAGACGGGATGGGTGACCACGGAGTCGATCCGGTCGCTCACGGTCGGCGCCGCCGAGTGGGCCGCCTCCGACACCTCGGCCGCAAGCCCGCCGATCACCTCGTAGCGGGAGTTGACGAGCGTTCCCGCCCAGTCGGTTCCCTCGGACTCCCAGCGCCTCTGCCAGGTCCTGAGGATCTCCTCGGTGCGGCCATCGAGGGGCGTCGAGCCCGCGACCCGCACGGAATCCTGGTCGGTGAGGAGCAGGAGCGCCTCGGCGCGCGCGATCAGCGGCGCCTTTCCCCCGTTGGCCACGAGCGAGGCCTGGAGCTCGGCCACCGCCGAGGATATCGCCGCCGGGATGTTCCACGCATGGCGGGAGAGGGGCGGGTCGAACTTGCTCATCGCGAGCCTGAGCTCGATGAGCCCCTTCCCGTTCACGGCCTCGCAGGGGATCACGGGGATGCCCAGGAGCTGCTCAAGCCTCGCGGCCTTGATCACGAGCCCGGACTGGGTCGCCAGGTCCATCATGTTGAGCACGACGATCACGGGCCGGCCCAGGTCCAGGACCTGGTGCACGAGGTAGAGGTTACGCTCCAGGTTCGTGGCGTCCACGATGCACAGGATCCGGTCCGGCTGGGGGGTGTCTGCCCTTCTGCCGAGGAGCACGTCGCGGGTGACGGCCTCGTCGGGCGACCTGGCGGCGAGCGAGTAGGCTCCCGGGAGGTCTATGACGGTGATCGGCTGGCCGTGCTGCGAATAGGACGTCCCTATCTTCTTTTCCACGGTCACGCCGGGATAATTGCCCACCTTCTGCTTCAGGCCCGTGAGCGCGTTGAACAGGGTGCTCTTGCCGCAGTTGGGATTGCCGACAAGGGCGTAGATCGGGGCCCGGGCCGCAGAGGTCATGGCTCCTGGGGCTCCACGATGACGTCCGCCGCCTCGCTCTTGCGGAGCGTCAGGTGGTATCCGCGGACCTTGATCTCGATCGGGTCCCCGAAGGGCGCGAGCCTGATGAGTTTCAGGGGCGTTCCCACCAGGAGTCCCATCTCGCGGAGCCTAAGCGACGCCGTTCCCGTCTTCGGGAACTGCCGGACGACGGCTGAGGAGCCCGCCGGAAGATCGGACAGCTTTACCAGCGCCGCCATGAATGGGAGCCCCGCCCCTTAACGGGCGCCGGTGCGCTCGACGAGGATCTGGCTCGCGGCGCTGTGGCTGAGCGCGATCCGTGTTCCATTGACCTGGCAGAGGATGGTGCGGTTGCCGGAGACCTTGGTGACGTAGGCGGATTCACCGAATCCCATCTCGCGGACACGCTGGCAAAACTCGGAGTCGCCCTTCAGTCGGCACACCCTGCCGGTTGCGCGCACGGGCAGCTGGCAGAGGGGAAATGGGGAGATGACGGGCTGTCCGGCCATGGAGGAGAAGGGGAACATGTGGGAACTGAGACTCAGTTTCAAGAAATACTTGCTTGGAGTGTGCTCTTATATGACGCCCAAGACCTACCCCGGACTTCGTCCCATTGCATCATTTATGGCCAAAAATGCCTGTTTTTGCCCATAAAACAGCAAGAAATGACCATGAAAGGCCCATTTCCAGCCGCTGCACCGCGAGTCGGCCGGATCCTTACTTCCTCCGGTTTCGTATCCCGAGCTGGGCCACGGAGAACCGGACAAATCCCTCCAAGCGCTCGACCTCCGCGGGATCGAGACCCTCCTTGCCCTTGAGCGCATCCTGCGCGCGCTTCATCGCGTTCTCGACCGCGTTCACGTCGATCTTCTCCTCCTCAATCGCGCTGTCGGCCAGGATCGAGACCCTCTCCCCCGTGACCTGGGCGAAGCCGCCCCCGACGATAAGATACTGCGTGACGTTGCCCTTGGTGGCGCGCAGCTCGCCCGCCCCCACCTGGGCAACGAGCGGGATGTGACCCGGGAGGATCCCGACCTCCCCCTCCACGGTCGGTATCACGACCGTGTCAACCGTCTCCGAATAGACCCGGGCCTCAGGCGTGACGATCTCCAGGATGAGCGGCATGGGGCTATTTCTTGCCGGAGGCGATCACCTCTTCGATGCCGCCCTTCATGTAGAAGTCGCCCTCGGGGACGTCGTCCAGCTGGCCGTCGAGGATCATCTTGAACCCGCGCACGGTCTCCTTGACCGGGACGTACTTGCCGGGCGTTCCCGTGAACACCTCGGCGACCGAGAAGGGCTGCGAGAGGAAGCGCTGGATCTTGCGTGCGCGGAAGACGGTGAGCTTGTCCTCGGGCGAGAGCTCGTCCAGGCCCAGGATCGCGATGATGTCCTGGAGGTCCTTGTACCTCTGGAGAACGCGCTGGAGCTCGCGGGCCACGTTGTAGTGCTCCTCGCCCACGATAGAGATCTCGAGCGCCTTGGAAACCGACGCGAGCGGGTCGACGGCCGGGTAGATCCCGAGCTCGGCGATGGAGCGCTCAAGCACGATCGTCGAGTCGAGGTGGGCGAAGGTGTTGGCCGGCGCCGGGTCGGTGAGGTCGTCCGCGGGCACGTACACGGCCTGGACCGAGGTGATGGAGCCCTTGTTGGTCGAGGTGATGCGCTCCTGGAGGAGGCCCATCTCGTTGGCGAGCGTCGGCTGGTAGCCGACGGCCGAGGGCGAGCGCCCGAGGAGCGCGGACACCTCGGAGCCCGCCTGAGAGAAGCGGAAGATGTTGTCGATGAAGAGGAGCACGTCCTGGTTCTTCTCGTCGCGGAAGTATTCGGTCATCGCGAGCGCCGAGAGCGCCACGCGCATGCGGGCGCCCGGGGGCTCGTTCATCTGGCCGTACACGAGCGCGACCTTCGACTTCGAGAGGTCCTTCTGGTCGATGACGCCCGCCTCGGACATCTCGTGGTAGAGGTCGTTGCCTTCGCGCGAGCGCTCTCCCACCCCGGCAAACACCGAGAAGCCGCCGTGGGCCTTGGCGATGTTGTTGATGAGCTCGAGGATCACGACCGTCTTGCCGACGCCGGCTCCCCCGAAGGCGCCCGCCTTGCCGCCCTTGATGAACGGGCAGATCAGGTCGATCACCTTGATGCCGGTCTCAAGGATCTGGGCCTTGGTGTCCTGGTCGACGAGGGCCGGGGCCGGCCGGTGGATCGGGTAGCGCTTCTCGAACTTGACCTCGCCGCGGCCGTCCACGGGCTTGCCGGTCACGTCAAAGATCCTCCCGAGGACGCCGTTGCCGACCGGCACCGAGATCGGGGCTCCCGTGTCGACGACCTCCATGCCGCGCTTGAGCCCCTCGACCGAGGACATGGCGATCGCGCGCGCGACCCCTCCCCCCAGGTGCTGCTGGATCTCGAGTGTGAGGACCTCGTCCTTCCCCGACACGTTGAAGGCGATCGTGAGCGCCTGGTAGATCGGCGGGATCGCGTGCTCGGCGAACTGGACGTCGACCACGGGGCCGATCACTTGGACTATTTTTCCGGTGTTCATTGTGTCGAAGGGGGTGTGAATATTTCTTTGAAGGGGGCGGGGCCTCTAGGCGGCGCTGAACTGGGCGGCGGCGATCTCCAGGATCTCCTGGGTGATCGCGGCCTGGCGGGCCTTGTTGTATTCGAGCGTCAGGTCGCCCAGGAGTTCGGTGGCGTTGTCCTTGGCCGTCTTCATCGCGACCATCCGGGCGCTGTGCTCGGATGCCTTCGCCGAGAGGGCGATCTGGTGGATCTGGTGGTCCACATAGAAGGGAAGGAGCGCGTTCAGCACCTCGTGGACGCTCGGCTCAAAGAGGATCTCGCGCTCGTCGTCGGGGTGGTTCCCGCTGCCCGGCTTGCGGAACTGCTCAAGGAACTCCTTCAGGTTCTTCAGCGGGAGCACGGGGCGGACCGTCGGTTCCTGGACCAGCGTGTTCTTGAACCTCGGGTAGATCACCTCGATCGTGTCGATCGATCCCTCGAGGTACTCCTTCACCATGAACTGTGAGGCGACCTTCACCTCGTTGAAGGGCACGCGATCGTGCACCTGGAAGTCGGCCACCATCGGCCGCCGGGTCCGGGCCAGGAACTGCGTGCCCTTGCGCCCGATCGAGTAAAACTTGGCCGGCGTGTGGATCTCGGTCACCAGCTTGAAGAGGTTCGCGTTGAGTGGCCCGCACAGTCCCTTGTCCGTCGTGATCAGGAGTATCCCGCGGTTCCTGACCTCGCGCTGGATAAGGAACGGGTGGGCGGACTCCTCGATCCCGTGGGAGATCGCCGCAAGGACCTCGGCCATCAGGTCGGCGTAGGGCCTCCCGCCGAGCGCGATCTGCTGCGCCTTCTTCATCTTGGACGCCGCGACAAGCTCCATCGCCTTCGTGATCTGGCGGGTGTTCTTGACCGACTTGATGCGTCGGCGGATGTCGCGTGTGCTGGCCATCGTGGGTGGGTGCTGGGAGGCGCCTCTTGCCTAGGCCGTGTAGGAGGACTTCCATTCCTCGCAGGCCGCGAGGAGCTTGGCCTCGAGGTCCTTGTCGAGCGCGGCCTTCGTGCGCACCTCGGCAAGGAGGGCGTCCTTGCGGGTCGTGAAGAAGGATTTGAGCGAGGCCGCGGCGACGACGATCTTCTTGATCTCGACCGGCTCGAAGAAGCCCTTCTGCATGGCGAAGAGGACGGCAACCTGGAGCTCGATCGGAAGCGGCGCGAACGCGGGCTGCTTGAAGAGCTCGACGATGCGTCCGCCGCGGTCGAGCTGTGCCTTGGTCTTGGCGTCAAGGTCGGAGCCGAACTGCGCGAACGCGGCCAGCTCCCGGAACTGGGCGAGCTCGCCCTTCAGCTTGCCGCCGACCTGCTTGGTGGCCTTGATCTGCGCGGCCGAGCCGACGCGGGACACGGAGAGGCCCACGGACACCGCGGGGCGGATGCCCTGGTTGAAGAGGTCGGTCTCCAGGAAGATCTGGCCGTCCGTGATCGAGATGACGTTGGTCGGGATGTACGCGGAGACGTCGCCGGCCAGCGTCTCGATGATCGGGAGCGCCGTGAGCGAGCCCTTGCCGTCTAGCCGGGCGGCGCGCTCGAGCAGGCGGCTGTGGAGGTAGAAGACGTCGCCCGGGTACGCCTCGCGCCCGGAGGGGCGCTTCAGGATCAGCGAGATCTGCCGGTACGCGACCGCGTGCTTGGAAAGGTCGTCATAGACGATCAGCGCGTCCATGCCGTTCTCCATGAACCATTCGCCGATGGCCGCACCGGAATATGGGGCCAGGTACTGGTTGGCTGGGTTGTCGCCCGCGGGCGCCGCGACGATGACCGTGAACTCGAGGGCGCCCGCGGCCTCGAGGGCCGAGATCGTGCGCACGACGTTCGAGTTCTTCTGGCCGATGGCGACGTAGATCGAGTAGACGGGCCGGAAGTTCTTGTCGCCCGAGGCGAGCCCCACCTTGTTGATCTTCGCCTGGTTGATGATCGTGTCGATCGTGATGGTCGTCTTGCCGGTGCCGCGGTCGCCGATGATCAGCTCGCGCTGCCCGCGACCGATCGGGATCATCGAGTCGATCGCCATGATCCCGGTGAAGAGGGGCTGGGACACGGACTTGCGCACGATGATGCCGGGGGCGATCTTCTCCACGGGATAGGTCACCTTGGAGTCGATCGGCCCCTTGCCGTCCACGGGCTGGCCGAGCGCGTCCACGGTGCGCCCAAGGAGCTCCATGCCGACGGGGACCGACAGGAGCCTGCCGGTGGTCGTCACCTCGTCCCCCTCCTTCAGCTGCGACACGTCGCCCAGGATGACGCATCCGACCTCGTCCTCCTCAAGGTTGAGCGCGATCCCGATCGCGCCGCCCGGGAACTGGACCATCTCGTTGTACATCACGTCGGAGAGACCGTCGATCTTGGCGACGCCATCGGCGACCGTGCGGATGTTGCCGGTGTTCTTCTTGACCGCCTTGCTGGAGAGCTTGGCGATCTGCTGTTCGATTTGTTCTAGGACGGTGCTCATGGAGCGTTATCGGGAGTTGAGAGACGGGTTTTGTTTTGAAGATGCGGGGCGGGGCGTCAGACGGAGGACGCGAGCGCGGCCAGCTGGCCGGCCACCGAGGACTCGTAGATGTCGTCGCCCACCTGGACGCGCATGCCTGCGAGAAGCTCCTTGTTGGGCCTGGCGCTCGCCTTCACCGTGCGGCCGTACTTGCGGGTCATCGCAGCCTCGATCGCCGCGAGGGTTGATGCGTTGATCTCACCGGCGTGCTCCACCAGGGCGATGCCCTTGGCCAGTTCGATCGCGATGAGGCGCCTGTAGGCCTTCAGCACCATCACCGGGTTCGCGACCTTGTGCTTCTCCACGTACTCAAGGACGCCGCCCACCTTCTCGGCGGAGACCGCGCCGTCCACGACGCTCAGGCTGAAGAGCTGGCGGGCGAACTGCTGGGCGATCTTTGCGTGCGAGGCCATGCGTCAGCGGGCGCCGGTCAGACGTTCTCGAGCTCGCGCGCGGCGGACTCGTTGTAGCGGCTGCGGTCCGCGTCGGAGAGCTCCCTGGAGAGGACGCGCTGGGTGGTCTCCACGACCAGGTGCGCGATCTCCGTGCGCGCCTCGGCCAGCATCTTCTTCTTCTCGAGCTCGATCACCTGCTGCGCCTTTACCAGGATCTCCCCGGCCTTGGCCGAGGCCTCCTGCGACTGCTTGTCGAGGAACTCCTTGGCCGACTTGCGCGCCTCGTCGATCACCTTCGACGCGTCGGCCTGGGCTCGCTTGGCTGTGGCGACGCTCTCCTGCTGCAGCGCCTCGAGCTTGGCCTTCATCTCGTCGGCGTACCTGAGGCCGTCGGCGATCTTCTTCTGGCGCTCATCGAGCGTCGCCATGACCGGCTTGAACGCGAACCTCCAGAGGACGAAGCCGACGACCGAGAAGTTGATGACCTGCGCGAGGAAGAACGGCCAGCTGATGCCGAAATCCTGGACGATCTTCGAGATGCCGCTTGCGGCCTCGGCATGGTTGGCCGACGCCTCCGCCGCGGGCGCGGCGGCCTGTGCCAGGATGATCAGGTGGGAGAGCATGACGTTGTGCGTTTACTGTGAGAGGGGCCGGGCCGGCGGCGTGCGTCGGCCCGGGGTGTTCGGGTCGGATTACTTGCCGAGGAAGAGCGCGTAGAACGCGACGGCTTCCGCGAGGGCCATGCCGATGATGCCCTGGACGAGGATCTTCGTGGCGGCGCCCGGGTTGCGGCCGACCGCTTCCGCGGCCTTGAAGCCGACGAGGCCTACGCCAATGGCGGCGCCGAGGCAGCCGAGACCGCCCTGGATGCTTCCTGTCATTTCAGCGAATACTTGGATCATTGTGGTGTATGCTTTCTTGTTGGTGGATTTCCGGCGTCCGCGCTCGTGGCACGGTCCCGCCGGTAAAGGGTTGTCTCAGTGCTCGGCCTCCTCGTGGTGCTCGTCGCCGTGGTTGCAGATGAGCCCGATGTAGACGCTCACCAGGAGCGTAAAAACAAACGCCTGGACGAATCCGATCAGGAGCTCGAGGAAGTAGAAGGGCGCCGGAAGTCCCCACTTCTCGATGCCGCTCATGGCATGCATCAGGTTCTCGCCACCGAAGATGTTGCCGAAAAGCCGGAACGAGAGCGAAACGGGACGGAAAGCGATCGAGATCACCTCGATGAGGCCGGCCGCGAAAAAGATGAGGAAGAGCGGGTAGTAGATGATCGCCGGCGTCTCCTTCTTGTCCGCCTTGTTGCCGAAGATGTCCTTGAGGACGAAGACGGGGCCGGCGTAGCGCATGATGAAGTAGAACCACCCGCAGAAGGCGACCGCGGCGAGCGCGAGCGTCGCGTTCATGTCGGCGTTGCCCGGGCGGATCAGCTCCATCCAGTCGCCGCTCTTGTGGTCCCTCATGTAAATCGTGCCGACGCCGGGAAAGAGCCCGCTCCAGTTCTGGATCAGGATGAACGTGAAGAGGGCGATCAGCAGCGGGAACGTCGGCTTGGCGACCTTGGGCCCCACGATCGGCGAGGTGAGGTCCAGGATGCCCTGGACCAGGTTCTCAACGATGGCCTGCGCACGGGTGGGGATCAGCTTCGGTCGGCGGATGGCCAGGCGGATGGCGATGATAAGCACCAGGGCCACCACCCAGCTGGTAACCATGCTGTTGGTGACCGGCAAGGGCCCGATGTTGAAGATCGACATCGCCTTGGTCTCAATTCCCGCGCCGTCGGCGGCAAACGCCGGGACCCCCGAAGACAGGGCGGCGAAGGTTAGGGCGAGTTGGGTGACCCGGGAGATGGTTCGAGAGGGCAGCAAGGGTATCCGGAAACGTTTAGTCGTAGGCAATGGGCCCTCTCTCCGTCAACAACCGAAACCTAAAAAAGGTGCGCTAGGAACCACCATAATGGCCCCGTGAAGCCTAGGTTGCAGCACGGGACCTTCCTACCGTTATGACGGCCACCGCTCCCACAATGACACAGGACGCCATCAGGATGCGAAGGTTCATGGGCTCACCAAGGATCAGCCACCCAAGGAACACAGCCACAACGGGGTTAACATAGGCATAGGTGGAGACCTTGGCAGGCGTGCTGTGCTCCAAAAGCCACACGTACACCGGAAAGGCCACGACTGAACCGGCCACTACCAGGTAGGAAAAGGCCACCCAGGACCGCGCGCTTATCTCCGCGACGTTTAGGCCCCTGCCCTCCCCTAAAATTAACCCCACCAATAACATGGAAACACTCCCACAGAGCATCTGCATGGAGGAGGCCAGCAAAAGCGGGGTGTCGGACCTGAGATGCTTGCTGTAAAGCGACCCCGTCCACCAGAAGACGCTCGACAGGAAGATGGCGAGGATGCCCAGCATGGGGGGCCGTTGGCCCGTGGGGATCGCGTCCGGGCCCAGCAGAAAGGCGATTCCCGCTATCCCCACGACGACACCGACGATTAGAGGCGGTGTGGGCTTCCTTCCTCCCGGCCTGATCCAGTCAAGGATCACCATCACCAGGGGCGACGCTCCTAGGATGAGCGAAGTGATGCCCGATTGGACGGTCTGCTCCGACCAGGACACGATTGCGTTGCCCCCAAGGAGGAGGAAGGTGCCGATTATCGCCTGCTCCCTCCATTGGCGAGCGGTCGGCCACGCCGCACCCCTGAGCTTGAGGAACCCGAAAACCAGGGACCCGGCGATGGCAAACCTCACGCCCGCCATCAGGAACGGTGGAATTGTCGCAACAGCCACGCGAATACCGAGATAGGTGCTCCCCCAGATCAGGTAGATGGCCGCGAAAGCCAGGATGATGCCGGTCCGTGAGGGCTTGGGATGGGGGTTCATGGGTCGCGCTTGATGCTAGCGCGCCTGCCTGTGGCCACGGTGGCAACCATGATCATCTGGTCGAACATGCCACGCGGCCCGAAGTGCAGGCAGGTCAGAGGCCGGGTCCATACTCCATGTAGGTTGCCGTGCCCTCTGCGGACCCCGCACCCAGGAAGCGACCCACCACGTGGAGGGAGGCATCGATCCCCGCCGAAATCCCGGCCGCCGTCACAATCGCCCCATTGTCGTGGAACCTCGCTCCCGGGTCCACGACCGCAAGCGGCGCGAGTTCCCCGAGCATTCCCAGGAGATCGTGGTGGGTCGTTACGCGAAGGCCGTCAAGGAGCCCGGCCTTGGCCAGGAGGAGGGCACCCGTGCAGATGCTCAGTGTGACCTCGGAGCGGCCAGACGCCGATCGTATCCATTCTATGATTACAGGATTCCCCATCAGGGCTCGCGTGCCGATCCCTCCCGGGACCACCAGGACAGCGGGCACCGGGCAATCGTCCACCGTGTAGTCGGGAACAACCTTGAGGCCGTTGTTTGCCCGCACCACCCCCGGCCGCAGCCCCACTGTGAAGACATTGAACGCCGCGTGCCCGCTCAATTCGTCCGCGACCGCGAAAACCTCGAACGGTCCCGCAAAGTCGAGCACCTCGACGTCGTCAAAGACCAGGATGCCCACATGCTTCTTCATGGCGGCGTTTTCTCCTCAGCGGCGCCTCGCCTCGAGGGAAAAATGTCCCTTCGCACGCTTCTCGAAGACGGTCGGTTCCTCAAAAGGCCACTCTGGCGCCTCGGGAATGAGCCAATCGGGGTGGGTGCGAAGGGCTGCCTCCACCTCCCGGAAATAGGGCTCGTGGTCGGTCCTGAAGTACAGGCCGGCTCCCCCGCGGGCTCCCCTGGCAACTTCGGAAAGAAACGTCGCGTTCACGACACGATTCTTGTGATGCCTGCGCTTCGGCCAGGGGTCCGGAAAGAGGATGAAGATCCGCTCGAAGGACGCGCCGTCAGGGTACGAGGCAAGAAAGTCCTCGGCGTCTGCCCGCACAAAGTGAAGGTTGCCGATCTGTCCCCGCTCCCGTTTTCGCTCAGCCCTTCCAATGCGCTCCGAGGCGATGTCTATCCCGATGCAAAGCTCCCTGGCATGTGCTCGCGCATAGGCCGAAAGGAAATGCCCGTGGCCGCAGCCGATCTCCCATACGAAGGATCCCCCCACAGGGATTATACCCCCGAGGAGCTCGCGCAATGCCACCCGCCGCTCCTTCACAAGCGAGGTTCGCTCAGGAAGGCGATTTGGCCTCAGACTGATGCGTCCCCTGCCCTTCCGGCCTCGATGGCCACCATGAGCAGGCTGATATCGGTCGGGTTCACGCCGCTCATCCGACTTGCCTGCCCTAGCGTAAGTGGTTTTATATGAGAGAGTTTAACCGCGCTCTCACGCCGAAGTCCGGGGATAGAAAGGTAATCTATTGACTCAGGAATCCGGATCTTTTCGGCGTCCTTTAGGCGATCGACCTGCCGAAGCTCTCGCTCGAGATACCCCTGATAAGCAATGCGATACAAAACTTCCTGCCGCACCTGGGGCGTTTCTCGACTGAAGTCATCCGGTAGAGGGCTCCCCTGCCCTGTTTTTCGAACATGGTTTGCCCAAGTGCTTCCCTGAAAACGGTTAGTATCAAAAAAGCGAACCCATTCGGAAATACGTGCCGCCTTGTCGCGGATGCGCTGTAACCGACTGCTGCTTACGAGTTTAAAGGCTTCGGCATGGTGCGCCAGGCGGAGTTCGGCGCTTCCGTGATTGAGCAGGAGGCGGTGCTCTGCCCTGCTGGTGAACATCCGGTACGGCTCGTCAGTACCTTTGGTCACAAGATCATCAATGAGGACGCCGATGTAGGATTCGTGACGGCCCAGGATCAGGGGCTCCACTCCCCTAGCCTTGTTGGCCGCATTGACTCCGGCCACCAGTCCCTGGCCAGCTGCTTCCTCATAACCCGATGTGCCGTTGATTTGGCCGGCCAGGAAGAGATTCTTTACCCGCTTCGATTCGAGGGACGGATAAAGCTGCGTTGGCGGCGCGAAATCATATTCCACGGCATAGGCCGGCCTCAGCAGCTGGGCGTTCTCAAGGCCCGGTATGCTATGGACCATGTCGAGCTGGACCTCGAATGGCAACGAGGTCGAAAGTCCATTGACGTAAAATTCGTTGGTTGATCGGCCCTCCGGTTCCAGAAAGAGCAGATGCCGCGGCTTGTCGGCAAAGCGCACAAATTTGTCCTCAATGCTTGGGCAATACCTTGGACCGATGCCCTCAATCTCTCCGCTGTACATGGCCGACTTGTGGAGATTGGCTCGGACGATCTGGGCGGTCTGGTCTGTGGTATGGGTCATCCAGCACGAGATCTGATGGGAACCTGGGGGCCATCCCAGGCGTGTTTCCCCAGATTGTTCCACGTGGAACAAATCCTCTGGATCCCGGGTATCGTGAAAAGCAAACAGGGTGGGCTCCGCGTCTCCTTTTTGCTCCTGCATCTTCCCGAAGTCGATGCTCCGGCCCAGGATACGGGGTGGGGTGCCTGTCTTCAGCCTTCGGAGCTCGATCCCCAGCTCCATCAGACTGGCGGACAAGGTCTTCGAGCTAAAATCTCCCAAACGACCGCCCTCATTCTTGTTCTGCCCGATGTGCATCAGGCCCCGGAGGAACGTGCCCGTGGTGACGACAACGCACGTACCCCGGAAATCAATGTCCAGGTTGGTGCGGCAACCCACGACGTTGTCCTTCTCGAATAGCAATCCGGTCACCGTAGCCTGGAATAGGGTGAGGTTCGGTTGGAGTTCCAACGTGTGCTTCAGCCTAAACTGGTAGGCCTTCTTGTCGCATTGGGCCCGGGGAGACTGAACCGCCGGGCCCTTCGATTCATTGAGGAGCCTGAACTGGATTCCGGTCACATCGGTGGTAATGGCCATCTCGCCACCGAGGGCATCAATCTCGCGCACCATCTGCCCCTTGGCTTGCCCACCAATCGCCGGGTTGCAGCTCATCTGGGCAATGGTATCTATGTTGCCTGAGAGCAGCAGGGTGGAGGCCCCCATCCTGGAAGCAGCCATGGCCGCTTCCACACCCGCATGGCCGGCACCGCACACGATCACGTCAAATCGTTTTGTGTTGGTGTACAATGTGTTATGCAATATTCCAACCTGCGGTTCGCCACCGAACCCGCAGGCCGAAGCCGCACCGGTCCGGTCACTTCCCAATACAGAAGGATGCGAACAATTGATCGAGCATGCGCTCGTTGTCCACCTTGCCGGAGATCTCTCCGAAGGCCGCCAGGGCCCCCCTCAAATCGCTCGCGACGAGCTCAGCGGGACCCTCCTCACCGATCTTCTCGAGCGCGCCGGATAGGCACGCACGCGCCTCCGCCAGAAAATGCGCGTGCCGGACATTGATCGCTATGCCCTCGTCGCCGACCGTGGTCTGGAGTCCGCCCGCCAGCCGTTCGAGCTCGTCCAAGAGCCTGGTAATCCCTTCGCCGCTAAGGGCCGAGAGTGAAACAACGGCAACGCCTTCCGGTGGCGACGCGGCGGGGCCGGCCCCGCCCAGCAGGTCCACCTTGTTTAGGACGGCTATCGTATTTGCCTTATTGATACGCCTTAGGATTTCCGCCGGGAGCGGCGGGGCGGGGCGCGTACTGTCGAGCACCAGCACCAGGAGGTCGGCATTCTCCACGCACTCTAGGGTCTTCGAGATCCCGAGACCCTCGACCCCTTTCGCCGCGGGGTTCAGCCCCGCGGTGTCGACCAGGCGCAGCCCGTGCGCACCGACTGCGACACGCTCCTCGATAAAATCCCTCGTGGTCCCGGGCTCCGGGCTCACGATCGCACGCTCGCTGCCCACGATCCTGTTGAGGAGGGAGCTCTTGCCGGCATTGGTCTCCCCAAGAAGCACCGTCCGGATGCCCTCGCGCAGCAGGGCCCCCGTCCGCTCGGTGGCAAGGAGCCTGTCGGTCCCAATCTGCACGCCGCGGACGCGCTCGGCCAGCTTCCTCCTATCTTCGGGCGGAAGGTCCTCCTCGGGAAAGTCGATGTACGCCTCGACGGTCGCAAGCGAGGCGACGACGCCGTCCACCAGCTCCGCCATGTGGCGCCCAAGGGCCCCGCGCAGGACCTGCCTCGCAGCCTCAAGCGAACGGTCGCTGCGGGCGTTGATCAGGTCCATGACCGCCTCGGCCTGGCTCAGGTCCATCCTCCCGTTAAGGAACGCCCTGAGCGTGAACTCCCCGGGGCCAGCGGGGCGGCACCCTCGGGACAGGAGGTCGGAGAGGATCTTCCCGGCTATGAAGGGGCTCCCGTGGCAGGAGATTTCGAGGGAGTCCTCGCCGGTATAGGAGTTGGGGCCGACAAAGAGCGTCGCCACCACGTCGTCCACGATTCCACCGCGGAAGTCCCTGTAGTCGGCGCGGGTCGCGACCCGGGGTGGGGGAGCGGTCCCCAGCGCGCCGGCCGCCACCGCTACCGTATCAGGTCCGCTGATACGAATGGTCGCGAGGGCGGAGGTTCCCGCGGGTGTCGCGAGGGCGGCGATCGTGTCAGGGTTTCGCGCCATGGGGTTCAAACCAACCCTTGCCGCGGCGCGGACTCAAGCGCCGAAGGGAAAGGCGAAGGCGGCCTCAGCGGAACTCCATCCAGTCGGGCGAGCTGTACTGCTCCACGAGTCCCTCCAGCTCAAGGTCGTTGAGCTCGGGCCAGGGAGTGGGGGTTGCATCGGCGCCCAGCGCCTCAGAAAGGCGGATAACGAACTCCTCGCCAAAGCCCTCCCAATCGACTGCGGCGCCGCCCGCGGCGGGACGCCAGAGCGATCCCTGGAAGAGGAGTCCTCGCTTGTTGCGCTTCTGGGCGCCCCCGGCGATCTTTGCGCCCGTGTCGGCGTGAACGACGTCAAAGACCTCGGCCCTCTCAAAGCACACCCCTGCGGGCCCTCCCGGCTCGCCGCCGGCCGCGCTTTCGGCCACCGGCTTCAGGATCACGGGCACGCCGGCCTCGGCGAGCGCCCCCGCGAGCGCCTCATGGATCGCGCGGTAGCTTTGCGTGGCGCGGACCTCCTCGAGCGGGTGCCCCCGGGGTATCACCAGCGAGTAGGTCCAGTCGTCCCGATGGTCCACGACCCCGCCGCCCGTGGGGCGCCGGCACAGGTCGAAGGCCTCCCCGGCGGGGAGCTGGCTGCGGACGAACGCGATCTTCTGGCTGTATCCGAACGTGAACGCGGGCGAGCGCCAGTCGTAGTGGCGGTAGCGGGCCACCTTCTCGCGCGGGTAGCGCTGAAGCAGCATGAAGTCCGTGGCCATGTTCTCCGCGGCGCCGCCCGTGCGCTGCGGAAGGACCTCGAGGTTCATGGGGATCGCACGATCCAGCCCGCCTCCCACCGCTCCCCGTTCCGGGCGAGCGCCAAAAGTCCCGCCTTTGAAAATGGAAAGAAGATCCCGCGGTGGCGCGGCCCGTGAACGATCAGCGAGGCGAGGACCCCGAGGTGGGGCTCGTGTCCGACGACGGCGATGTCCCTGGTCTCGGCCGTCAGGGCGGCCGCGATCGGTCCCGGGTCGTTGTCGGGCATCAGGCCCGGCTTCAGCAGCAGCAAGGACAAGAGCCCGAGCCCGCCGATCAGGAGCTCCGCTGTCTCCCGGGAACGGGCCAGCGGGCTGTGCCAGACCTCGGCCGGCGCAAAGCCTGGGCCCTTCGCGAGGTTGCGGCAGACGCGGGCAATCTGGTCGCGGCCCTTGGCGCTCAGGGGGCGCAGGGGATCCTCCTCGTCGGAGACCGCATCGGCGTGCCTCATCAGGTAGATCATTGTCTCGCGGACACAGAGCGCCCCGGCTTCAGGGCGAAAGCCGCTCGATGATCCACGAGCCGCCCTCCTCGCGCCGGTAGCGCAGGCGGTCGTGCAGACGGCTCCGGCGCCCCTGCCAGAACTCGACCGTCTCGGGAACGATCCTGAATCCCCCCCAGTGGGGGGGAAGCGGCGCCTCGGCGCCCGCAAATTTCTTCTCGGTGGCCTTCATCGACTCCTCGAGAGCCTCCCGTCCCGATATGATCGAGCTCTGCGAGGACGCCCATGCGGCGAGCTGGCTTGCGCGCGGCCGGACGTGGAAATAGGCCTCGCTCTCCTCACGCGTCGTGCGGGCCACCGGGCCCTCGACGATGACCTGCCTCTCCAGGGCCACCCAGGGGAACATGTACGAGACGCGGGGATTGGAGGTTATCTCGATTCCCTTGCGGCTGTTGTAATTGGTGTAGAAGACGAATCCGCGTCCATCGATCCCCTTCAGCAGCACCATGCGCGAGGAGGGCCGCCCGTCCTTGGTCGCCGTCGAGAGCACGCCGGCATTCGGCTCGTGGATCTTGGCGGCCTCCGCCTCCTGGAACCACTTCTCGAACTGGCGGAAGGGGTCGCGGGCGACATCCTTCTCCGTAAGGCCGGCGAGAGAGTATTCCTTTCGTAGGTCGGCCAGGGTCATCGGGGGGCACGCTGTCCCGGCGGCCCGGCCAAGTCAAAAACATCTGCGGCCCGGGGCCCCGTCAGCGCGTCAGCGCACGGATCAGCGCAGCGCGCGAGGGACATTCGCGGGAAAGGGCCTCGCGGTCACCGAGCTCAAACTCCCGCTCGTCCCATGCGGGAGAGAGGGTGCAGCCAAAGAGTGTCCATCCCCGTGCTTTGTCCCCAGTGCCCGGCCGGATCCTTGCCCCCTGCCAAATCCCCGCGGGCGCCACGGCGAAGGGCACATGGGGCCCGGCAACATCAGGCCCAAGGGCCACGCTTCGGGAGGAGCCGGTCACCGGGTCCAGCAGGGCCAGCTCGGCGGGATCCCCCCCGTGGAAATGCCACAGCTCGTCGGTGCGAAGCCTGTGGAGCGCCGAGAAACCGTCCTCGGTGATGAGGAAAAGGATCGCAGAGCCCGTCGGTCGGTCTCCGTTACCCTTGAGCGTGCTGGTCCATGTCGTTGCAAAAAATCCCCCCTCCTTGGGCAGCGGCGCGAGCCCAAGCTTGGAAATCAATTGGGCTGCTTCCGTGTTCATGGACAGCGAGATATACAATCTAGATGCGGTTTGCACGCCATTCCGGCTTCCCGTTGCAAGGCGGATTGGAGATGCTCCGCGAATGGACAGGCTCAACACCTTTATCGACCAGAATACCCCCGTTCTCCTTGGAAGGCTCAAGCGCCTAGTCGGCTTTCCCACCATAAACCCGCCGGGGGCGGACTACAGCGAGGTGACGGGCTACCTCACCCGGGAACTGACTCGGATAGGCCTATCGGCCAAGCGCTACACGATCCCCGACAAGCTCCTGAGGAAAACCCTGCCCGCCGAGCAGCACGGTTACCCGCGCTACAACGTGATCGGCAAACTCAGGGCCCCTGGCGCAAGGAAGACGATCCACTTCAACGCCCACTATGACGTGGTACCCGTGTCGGGAACCTGGCGCCACGGGAGCCCCTTCAGCGGCGCCATAGAAAAGGGGCTGATCTACGGCCGCGGCACCGCCGACATGAAGGGCTCGATCGCGAGCCTCATAACGGCCCTGGACGCACTCGTGAAGACCGGCTCCAAGCCGCTCATGAACGTCGAGGTTTCGTTCACGGCCGATGAGGAGACGGACTCGTTCCTGGGCTCGCGATGGGTGGTCGACGAGGCGCCGATCACCCCGGACTACGCGATCGTGATGGAGGGCGCCGAGGGGGACAAGGTGTGCTGCGGCCACAACGGGACGCTCTGGCTCGAGGTCGTGGTGCACGGGCGCGCGGCGCACGGCTCCACTCCGGAGAAGGGGATCAATGCCCTCGAGAAGATGTCGGCCCTGGTCCTGGAGCTTGAGGCCTACAAGAAGAGGATTGCTCGAAGAACATTCGTGACGCCCGAAGGCAAGACCATGCGCCCTACGATCAACGTCGGCGGGGTCTTCGCGAGCGGGGAAGGCGGGAAGATCAACACGGTCCCGGCGAGGGCCTCGTTCTCGATAGACCGCAGGGTGCTCGCCATAGAGGACCACGCGGCCGCGGAGCGCGACCTGCGGGCCTTCCTTGCCGCGGCGGCGCGCCGCATCCCCGCTTGCAGGATCTCCGTTACCAAGGTCTCGGAAAACTTCTCCTGCTTCTCGAAGCCAAGCCACCCGTTTTTCAGGGCCATGGCGGCAAGCGTTAAGGGGGTCCGCGGCAGGCCGACCGTGTTCAGCGTCTCGACCGGCTTCAACGACATCCACTATTTCTCCAAGCACCTGAAGATCCCGACGCTCGGTTACGGCCCGGGCGGCGACGACATCCACGCGGTGGACGAGCGGGCGCGCATCAAGGACTTGGTCGGCAGCGCCAAGATCTACGCGAACCTCCTGACGACGTTCGCGGGTTGACCGCCCCTAGGGGCTGTTGAAGCCCCGGCGGACAATGTGGACCGCGATCGCCGCGAGAAGTAGAGCGATGATCTTCGACACGGCCCTCAGGCCCGTCTGACCGACCATGCGCTCGAGCCGCTCGCTCTGGCCGAAGGCGAGCGCGACGAGCGCCAGGTTCGCCGCGAGCGCCAGGAGCGTCATCGTCATCCCGAAGGACTGCGATATGACGAGGAGCGTCGTGATGGTGGCGGGCCCTGCGATCAGGGGCATGCCGAGCGGGACGACGCCAAAGTCGTCGGGGAGGTTGGTCCTCTTGTCCTGGGTGGGTGACTGGACCAGCTCGCGGCCGGCGAGGATGAAGAGGATCAGCCCGCCCGCGATCTGGAAGTCACCCTCGCCGATCCCAATCGCGATGAAGATGCTCCGCCCGAGGAAGAGGAAGAACAGGGCCACGATGCCCCCGGTCCAGGTCGCCTGGTTGGCGATGTGCTTGCGCTTGGCGACGGGGACATCCCGTCCAAGCGCCAGGAATATCGCGGCAAGCCCGACCGGGTCTATCGTCACGAAGAGGGGGATGAAGCACTCTAGGAATTTCCGGGCGAGGTCCATTCCAAGGCGATCCTGTCCCCTAGCCGGGGAAAGGCAATCCACCTTGCGCCGCCAGCCGCCGCCGCCTTCATTTGGTCCCCACGTGAAGCGCACCGAGACAGACCTGTACGGCCTCACGCTCCCCGAGCTCCGCATGCTGGTGGCCTCCTGGGGCTTGAACCCGATCCACGCGTCCCGGATCTGGAACCGGCTCTACCTCGGTCTTTCGTCGACGGCCGGCGAGTTCGGGGGGATCCCGGAACGCGTCCTAAAGCGCCTGTCCTCGGACTCCTTCCTCGGGGTGCTGCCGGTGTGCGCCGAGGCTGCCTCGAGCGACGGGTTCACGCGCAAGTACCTGCTTGGCCTCGGCGACGGTCAGAGGATTGAGACCGTCATCATGCGTTTCACGGGGAGGGTCACCGCGTGCGTGAGCAGCCAGGCCGGGTGCGCGATGGGCTGCGTCTTCTGCGCGACGGGACAGATGGGCTACCGGCGCCACCTGACTACGGCTGAGATCGTGGCGCAGGTGGTCCACGTCTCCCGGGCGCTCGCGCTTGCGGGGGAGGGGAGCCGGCTCAGGAACGTGGTCTTCATGGGCATGGGCGAGCCCCTTCACAATTACGATGCGGTCATGAAGGCCACGGACATCCTGCGGGACCCGAGCGGCCTGTCGCTCGCGGCGGACCGGATCACGCTCAGCACCGTGGGCGTCGTTCCCGGCATCCGTCGCATGGCCGATGAGGCGAGCCCCATCCACCTTGCCGTCTCCCTCCACGCGGCAAACCAGGAGGAGCGCGCCGCGCTTGTCCCGGCGGCGCGCAAATGGCCGCTGGACGAGCTGATGGATGCCTGCCGGCACTTCTGCGACACGCTCAAGCGGCGGATTTTCTTCGAGTGGACGCTGATCGAGGGCAGGAACGACTCGGAGCGGCACGCGCACGCCGTGGGTCGTCTCATCGCCGGGCTTCCCGCGCAGGTGAACCTGATCCCCTTAAACCCGACGCACGGCTACGGCGGGCTCCCGTCCCGGGGCGAGGCCGCCAAGCGCTTCCAGAGGGTCCTGGCGGACCATTACGGCCTGCCAAGCACGGTGCGCCAGCGGCGCGGCATCGACATCGCCGCGGGCTGCGGCCAGCTGGCTTCCTAGTCGTACCTTGCCGCGCGGCCCAGGTAGTTCAGGGTCCAGATTTCCTTCCACACCCGGTAGCGTCCCTCGTTGGAGATCTTCCCGTGGTCCTCGCGCGCCCCCTGGGGGTTCAGGAAGCCCAGCTCGGTGTTCACGCGGTCGAGCTCGCGCTGCGCGTCGTTTAGCTCGGCCAAAGGCTCCACCATGAAGGGAACGAGCGCTCGTCCGACCGCGGCTATCCTCCTTCTGTGAAGCGCCAGGAGCCTCGGGAGCGACCGCGTGCAGGGGCGCCTGTCGACGAACCAGTCCTCGGGGTAGAACCCCCCGAAGGGGATGTAGAGATTGTCGGTCACGTATCGCGCCCCGTCGTGGGTGAGCGAGGTGAGGGAATAGCACACGTCGATCGCTCCATTGTTCTGCGGAAGGAAGGTCACCTGCACCCGCAGGAGCGCCGCCTCGTCCTGGTAGACCGAGACGCGCAGGTAGATGTCGCCGCCGACCTCGGCCTTCAGGGCCTGGACCTGGCGGAAGCCCTGGGCCCGGAGCCACTCTCGGATCTTGAGGAACCTCGGCTGCACCGGCCATTCCTCGCCGCTGCTGTTGAGCGCGTAGCGGGGGAAGAGCGGGAAGGGGCTGACGCTCAGCGCCGCGATCGCGAGCCAGTTGTAGAGGGTTTCAACGAGGAACCACAGGAGGAACCCGGCGACCGCGATGACCCACATCGGCCTGTCGACCAGGTCGAAGTCGCGGCAGAGCCAGGCGCCCACGATCGGGAAAATGATCCACCGCAGCCACCGGTCGGCGATCGCCACGACCGGCGAAGCCAGCCGCTGGTTCACGTGCACGAGCACGAACGACACGATGATAGCAACGACGATGGTATACCTGAGCTCCATGGGGAACCTCGCCCGGTGCCAATGGTGCCTTCAGCTCTGCCGCATCGGCATGATGACGCAGATGAAGTTGTCCAGCGTCTTGAAGACGCCCGGGCTCACCTCGTCCTTGAGCTCGAGAAACACCTCGTCCTTGGTCAGCGCGCGCAGGGGGTCGATGACGAAGGCCGGGTTGAACGCAACCTGGAGGTCCGGCCCGCTGTAGCCGATCGCCATGGACTCGTGGGCCTCGCCGAAGTCGGGGCTCTGCGCCGTGATCTCCAAGAGGTTGCTCGTCAGCTTCATGCGGACCGAGTTGGATTTCTCGGAGCAGACCAGCGCCGCGCGGTGCACGCACTGCAGGAGGAGCTCCCGTTCGAGCTTTATCCTCTGGTGGGTCTCCTTGGGAATCACCTGCTGGTAGTTCGGGTAGCTTCCCTCGACCACCTTTGAGTACAGGTAGACGCTGTCCACAAGGCCGCTTCCGTCCTTGTCGGTCCCGATCTGGAACGCGCAGCGCCTGTCGTTGAAGTTGATCTTCACCTTGTCTCCCTTGTCGAGGATGCGGGCCAGCTCGCTGACGGTCTTGGCGGGCAGGATGATGGCTCCGGTTCCCGCGGCGGGGACCACCATCTCCTTTGAGATGAGCGCCAGCCGGCGCCCGTCGGTGGCGACAAGGGAGAGGCTGCCCTCCTTGAAGTTGAAGTACACGCCGTTCAGCGTGTAGCGCGTCTCATCCTGCGACTGCGCGTACGCGACGCTCTTGAGCATCGCTGACAGCTCGTCCTGCTGGAGCGTGTGGGCCTTCTCGTCGCCGAACTCCGGCAGGGGCGGGAATTCGTCCTTGGCCATCCCCATGATGCGGAACGTCGAGCCCCCCGAGGAGATCTTCACCTGGTGGTTCGGCGAGGCGTCGACCGAGACGTCCGCGTTCGGCAGCTCCCTGACGATGCTCGCCAGGCGCTTCACGGGTAGGGTGACCGAGCCTGTCTCCTTCACGTCCGCCTTGATCTTGCAGCGGATGCCAAGATCCAAGTTCGTCGTCGTCAGGGAAAGCTGGTCCTTCTCGGCCTCGATCAGGACGTTGCTCAGGATCGGCATCGTCGCCTTTGACCCAACGACGTTTAGGACCTGGGACAGGCCATTGGCAAAGTGATCGCGGTTCGTCTTGAATTTCATGGGTCCGGGGGTGATCCCGGCAGGAAAGCGGGATAAGCTAACAAAGTTTAAATGACTGTGGATTCAATAATGAATTAAAGCAGTAGTCGTATAAGGGTCTCGAATCACCAGCAACTCGCATGTTTCACTCGATAGAATGGCCCTTTTCAGCCCGTGAGCAATTCCGGGCCCGTTGTCGGTAAGTAGCCGGTTATTCGCAGGTCCGAGGTTGCTCGGAATCGGCCGACACGTTCCCAACACGATGTTCGCGACCCCGGATGGGGACATCATTGGGCCGGCTGGCCCTTTGCGGCGCGGGAACGCCTCCAGTGGCGTATGAGGCCGAAGAAGATGTAACCCAGGCACAGGCCCATGAAGGCGACCTCCTTGTACACGACGACCAGTCCGAGGGTGAGCACAAGGAACACGAACGTCCTCAGGCGCGTCTGGGTCTGCAGGTCGACCTTCTTGCCGCTGGGGTACCGAACCGTGCTCATCATCAGGAAAGCGATGAGCAGCATGAGGAAGGGAAGGACGAGCGCGAACTTGTCGAGCGTCTTGTCGGACTCGGCGAGCTTCAGGAGGAAGAGGACCAGCGAGGCGACCGTCATTGCCGCGGCCGGCACCGGCAGGCCGATGAAATCCTTGCTGGACTCCTTCATCCCGCGGTGGAGCAGCGGGTTGGTGATGACGTTAAAACGGGCCAGGCGCATGGCCGCGAAGAGCAGGTAGAAAAACCCGACGAAGCCCCCAATGTCGCGGAACCAGGGAAAACCCTGCGAGGGCGACAGGATCAGGAAGAACATGAGGAATGCCGGGGCCATCCCGAAGGAAACGACGTCGGCCAGCGAGTCGAACTCGGCGCCGAAGAGGGACTCGCGGCCGCCCATCCGGGCGAGCCTGCCATCGAGCATGTCGAAGAAGGCGGCGCCGAAGATGAAATAAACCGCGTAGCGGTAGTGGGTCGGCGCGGACGCCGCTAGGTAAAGCCCGTCGTCGGAAGAGCCCGCCAGGCGGGCATGGATGCAGTTCACCACGGCCATGAACCCGCAGAGCAGGTTGCCCGCGGTCATCAAGTTGGGCAGGATGTAGATGCGGCTGGCCTGCGAGACGTTGTACGGGTCTTCGCGCGCGGCCAGGTCGTCATCCTCCCTCAGGTCCTTTGGTCGGCGGTTGAAGATCATTTCGTAAGGCTTTCCAGGTATTTCCAGAACTTGGAGTGCTGCTCGACCAGCTGCTGCTCCGATACCGGAAGCCTGTTGCGCAGCAGGAAGTCCTCCAGCGAATTCTTATGGAGGATGTAGAGGACGTGCAGGGTGTCCCCGCTCACCTCAAAATAGAACCGATGCTCGCCCGCGCGCAGGCGGTAGAAAGTCTTTCCCGCCCGGTGGAAGCGGCCCAGCGGCTCCCTGGGGTGCTCCAGGTCCGAGGACTTGATCGAGCTAATGGGCTCCACAACCTCGAGCTGCGCCAGCGTCTCGAGCTTGTTCAGTTCCCGCATGGCTTGCTCTGAAAAGGTAACCTGATACATCGGTTCATCTGGGGTCTAAACCCGTACGGTTTGCCCGCAACGCTATTCCTTGCAAAACGATGGCAGATAAGCCCGTAACTCTTGCGGACATCAGGGCGGCCCGCCGTAGGATACGGGATGGGGTCATCCTGACTCCCTGCCCGGAGTCGATTCCGCTGAGCGAGATCACCGGGGCCCGGATCGTGTGCAAGCTGGACAACTTCCAGCGAACGGGGTCCTTCAAGGAAAGGGGCGCGCGCAACGCACTCCTTCGCCTGCCGGCCATGAGACGCCGGCTCGGTGTCGTGGCGGCCTCCGCGGGCAACCATGCGCTCGGCCTTGCCTACCACGGCAGGCTCCTTGGGATCCCCGTGACGGTCGTCATGCCGGAATTCGCGCCGCTGATAAAGATAACGACCTGCAGGAGGCTGGGGGCGCGGGTCGTGCTCCACGGAACCGACTTTGCTGAGGCGCGCACCGAGGCCGAGCGCCTCGTTTCGGAACAGGGCCTCGCCCTCATCCACGGGTTTGACGACCCGGACATCATTGCGGGGCAGGGGACCCTGGGACTCGAGATCCTTGAGCAGGTGCCCGACCTGGACGCGATCGTCTGCCCCGTGGGGGGCGGGGGGCTCCTTGCGGGAGTCTCCATCGCCGTCAAGGCGCTCAGGCCAAGGGTCAAGGTCATCGCGGTCGAGAGCGTGGCGACAGGCAACCTCTCCGCAGCGCTCCGGGCGGGCCGGGCGGTCCGCGTCCCGCGCCATGCCACGCTTGCCGACGGCCTGGCCACGCTCTCCGTGGGCGAACGGGCGTTCCGCAACCTGAAGGGGCGCGTGGACCGCGTGGTCCGCGTGGAGGAGAAATGGATCTCGCTGGCGATCCTCAGGATGCTCGAGCTCGAGAAGACGGTGGTCGAGGGCGCTGCCGCGGTGCCGCTCGCGGCGATGATGTCGGGACAGGTCCCCGGCCTGAAGGGAAGGAAGGTGGCGCTCGTGGTGTGCGGGGGAAACATCGACCCGGTCGTACTCGGTCGCGTGATCGAGAAGGGACTCGTGCACGACGGGCGCCTCACGCGCTTCACCGTCCGGATATCCGACAGGCCTGGCGGCCTTGCGGAGCTCTGCAGGGTCATCGCCTCCTGCGGGGCCAGCGTGAACCAGGTGGACCACGACCGGGCGTTCAGCGGTCCCGACGTCACGGCGACGCACGTCGTGTGCACCGTGGAGACCCGCGACCGCGACCATGTGGCGGAGCTTCACCGCGCGCTCAGGAAGGCCGGATTCCGCACGTGACCAAGAAGGCGCCTGCCGTTCTGATAGCGCTTGGGCTTCTGGCGGCGCTGCCGACCCTGCGGGCCCGGCCCGTCGAGCTCGACATCCCGGTGTTCGAGGGGGGCTATGGGATAGGGTTTTACCAGGACAGCGCCCGCCGGTTCGAGGCCGAGCGGCCCGGCGTCAGGGTGCACGTCTACGGCAACCCCAGGATCCAGGACCAGGTCGGGATCCGAATCATCGACGGGAACCCGCCGGACGCCGCGTCGGTGCCGTACGTGCTCTGGACGTCCCTTGTGCGGGCGGGGAAGATGGTCGACCTGGACCCGTGCCTTGATGGAAGAAACTGGGAGGGGGACGCGCGATGGAGGGACACGTTTGCCCCCGGCACTCTCGACTCCTGGCGGATCGATGGGGGGACCTACGGCCTTCCCCTGGTGTATTCATGCTGGGGCATCTTCTACAACCGGGGCCTCTTCAGGGAGCACGGCTGGACCGAGCCGCGCACCTGGGATGAATTCTTCTCGTTGTGCGAGAAGATCCGGGCCGCGGGAATCTCGCCCCTGAGCCTGCCCGGCACGCGCTGGCTCTATGGGGACGCGTTCTTCCGGGCGGCGTACCACAACCTTGCAGGGACGAAGGGGTGGGAGGCCATCAACGGCCTTGTGCCGGGTGCCTGGGAGGACCCGCGGATCGTCCGCGCCGCCGCGGTTCTCGGGAGGATCACACGCGACTGCGTCCAGCCGGGGTGGGAGGGGGAAACAGCGCAGGGGGCTGAGCGCTATTTCCTCGAGGGAGGTTCCGCGATGACCGTCTCCGGCTCATGGTTCTTCAACGAGATGGCGGGCAAGGTTCCCGCGGGATTCGACGTGGGAACCATGAACTTCCCGGTCTTCCCGGAGGGGATCGCAGATCCCACGACGGTCCAGGGGGGAAGCGACTGCTTCTTCGTCTTCAGGACCGGGGACCCGGCGCGCGAGCGCGCGACCCTGGAGTTCCTCAGGTTCATGACCTCGCGCGCCCGGGCCGAGGCCATGGTAAGGATGACGGACGCGCCCGTGGCGATCCTGGGAGTTCCGGCGTCGGCCTATTCCGAGCGGATGAGGGACACGGCGGTCCTGATTGGACGGGCGCGCGCCTCGTTCAACATGCCCCAGACCATGATGCTCACCCCTGCGATCCGGCAGGCGCGCGTAGACCTGACCCGGGGGCTCATGGCCGGCCGGGTCGCTCCCGGGGATTTCGCGCGCGGGCTTGAAGCCGCTGCGGCCGAGGACCGGGGGAGGGTCGCGAGCCCCGACCGCGTGGAATACCGCCATCCCATTGCCGGCTCGGCCCTTCTGATAGCCCTTCTTGCGGCTGCCTCCTGGCTGGCCTTCGCAAGGTTTGGACCCGGGCGCAGCGCGCGGGCCCGGGCGGACGCGGAGGGGTTTGGACCGCTCCGCCCTGGAATGGGGGCGGGTTTCGTGGGTCCCGCGCTCGTGGTCTACGGTGCCTTCATGGTGGGGCCGGCGCTCACCGCCTTCCTCTGGGCTTTCACCCACTGGGACGGGATCGGGCGCCGGTCATGGGCGGGGCTCTACAACTTCAAGTCCCTCCTCTTCGACGGAGACGTGCTCTGGACGGCGCTCGGCAACAACCTCTACCTGATGGTGGTTCCTGCGCTCATCGTGGTCCCGCTCGCGCTCCTCTTTGCGATGCTGATCCACCGCGGGGTGTGGGGAGCGGGCGCATTCCGCATGATCCTTCTCTTCCCGAACCTGCTAGGCGGGATAGCGGCCACGCTGATCTGGCTTAGCGCCTACCAGCCGCACGGGGGGCTCGTGAACGCCGGCCTCTCGGGACTCGGGGGCCTTACGGGATCGGGCTGGCTAAGGTCATTCGCGGACTACCCGTGGCTCTCCGAGGAGCACCTCTATGCCGCCCTGATTCCGATCTACATCTGGATGGCCTGCGGATTCAACCTGATCCTTTACCTGGCCGCGATGGAGGGGATAGACCCCCAGCTCTACGAGGCGGCCGCGATCGACGGCGCGCCGGCGTGGACCCAATTCCTAAGGATAACACTCCCAATGATCCGGGGGGTGATCGCGATCTCGGTCGTGTTCCTGGTGATCGCCGGGCTCAACGCGTTCGAGATGATCTGGCTCCTCACCTCCCAGGACCCCTCGGCCGCGGTGAGCACGCTTGGGACGCTCCTCGTCACGACCATGTTCAAGGACTTTGACATCGGGCGGGCGGCGGCGCTCGCGGTGATCCTCTTCTCACTGGTACTGGTGGGGAGCGCCGCGGTGCTGCGGGGGTTCAGGGAAGAAAACGTGGAGAACTAAGGATGATACAGAAGACAAAGGCCGACCGGCGCTTCTCCAGGACCGTGGCCCTAGCGGCGCTGCTCGGGTACGCGGCGTGGCTCGTGTTCCCGATGATCTGGGTCGTGTATTCATCGCTCAAGGCGGACGATGCGATATTCCGGGACACGTTTGCGCTTCCGCACCCCGGCGACCTCCACGCCGAGAACTACGCGCGTGCTTGGGTGGGGGCCCATTTCGGGGATTATTTCCTGAACTCCGCCATCGTGACCGGCGCCTCTGTCGGCCTGATCGTCGCCCTTGGCTCGATGGCGGCCTATGCGCTTGCTCGCTTTTCGCATCCCCTGGGAAGGGCCGCCTTCGGGCTCATCGTTGCGGGCCTCACGGTCCCTGCGCAGCTGGCCATCATCCCTCTATTCTTCGAGTTGCGCGCGCTTGGGCTCCTCAATTCGCGGCTGGGCCTTGTCCTCGTGTACACGGCCAACGGGCTTCCCTTCGCGATCTTCATCCTCGCCGGGTTCTTCCGGCTCCTGCCGAGGTCCCTCTATGAGGCGGCGGTCGTGGATGGGTGCGGGGAGTTTGCCGCCTTTTGGAAGGTGCTCCTGCCCCTGGCGCGGCCCGGTCTCGTTACCGTGGCGATCTTCCAGTTCATTGGCATCTGGAAGGAATATTTCTATGCGTTCATGCTGGTGAGCGGAGACGTCGCGGGCACGGCGCGCACGCTGCCGCTCGGCCTCGCGAACCTGTCCATCGCCGCGGAGTACCGCAGCGAGTACGGGATGCTTTTTGCGGGCATCATCCTCGTCACGCTACCGATCCTGCTGGTCTATGCCCTGCTCCAGCGCCAGATCGTGCGCGGGATAGCGGCCGGCGCCCTCAAGGGGTGAATTCCCGGACTGGTAGTAATAGTCGAAGTCATGGTCATGACGATCGAGCACGTTGAGGACATCGGAAGTCACCTTCCAGGTCCGGTTGATACGGCGGGCTGTCCCCAGGTTTACATTGAGCGTCGAGTCGGATTTGACGCCGCCCGTGGACGTAAGGGGGCGGGGCCCGAAGCAAGGAAGGAAGCCGCGCGGGAAACGGTGGGGGCCCAGCGCCGGGTCATTGCCCGCTGACCAGTGGGACGCGCTCCCACGGCGCGTCGCTGGAGGCCGGATGGACGGTTACCGGGAAGTGCAGCCTGAAGCGCGTGCCCGCGTTCTTGCTGCTCTCGAACTCGATCCGCCCCGAGTGGAAGTCAACCGCGCGCTTGACGATTGCCAGCCCAAGCCCCGTGCCGGGCACCGTGCCAATATTGCTGGCGCGGAAGAACGGCTGGAACAGCTTCGCCTGGTCCTCCTGCGGTATGCCGATGCCCTCGTCGACCACCTCGACCGCCCAGCTGTCCGGCTCCGTGTACACGCGCACGTGAACCGGCTTCTCAAGTTCGGAGTACTTGAGCCCATTTGAGATCAGGTTCTCGGCGGCGGCCCTCACGAGCCTCGGGTCCATGGACGCCGTGAAACCGGCCGGCACGTCATTTTGCAACACGATCCGCGGACTGCCCATGGAGTCATTGATCTGCGCGACGGTCTCCATGAGAACGATGCCCGGCGAATGCTGTTCAAGCGATGCCTCGCCCGTCATGTGATCTATTCGGTTGAGCACGAGGACCTGGTCGACCAGCTTGTTGAGCGTGTTGAGGCCCGAGGCCTGCAGGTTGAGCCACTTCTCGGCGTTCTCGGCGACGGATTTGTTCGAGATGGCCGACTCGGAAACCAGCTTGTCCAGGAGGAACTGGGCTCCCTGAATCGTCGTCAGCGGCGTGCGGAATTCATGGGACACCATCGATATGAATTCCCTCTGGATCTCAAGGAGCTCGCGGCGCCGCTCCGAAAGCATGCGGACGTCATGCTCCAGCCGCACCAGTTCCTTGTTCACTCGCTCCGACTGGCTGAGGGTCTCCTGGATCTGCCTTGTCTGCTTGCCCACCTGGCGGCGAAGAGCCGTCACCCACGCGATGAACAACAGGATCGCGATCGCCAACGCCCCCGAGAGGCCCATGATACGCTGGCGCGTGAGCCATGGGGGACGGCTCACCACCGAGATATCCCCCGGGCCACGGAGGTTTATCCTGAACGCAGAGGGCCGGCCGATCTCGTCATAGATCGCCTCGTAGGCGCCCGTGAGCGAAAGGGTGCTTCCGGGTGCATAATCGGCCAGGGGCGCCGTCACGCCGGACAGGCTGAGGTACGCTTCGAAAACGGTGTTCTCCCTTTGGAGCGTAAGCCGGAGCTGGCCCGCGGTGACGGAGTCGTCGATCTGCGAGGCCACAACGGTTACGAGATGGCCGTCGTAGCCGGCCGAGAGAAGGACGCTCCCGGTGAGCGCGATGGGCTGGGGCTGGGTCCCGTGCCCCGTCCTTCGGTAGACGGCATCATGCAGGCTGACTCGGCCTCCCTGCCAGGCCAGGATGCCAACGACGTCAACCTGATCGCCCGGCACTAGGGGGTCCGTCATTTGCGAGTAGACCCGCAGGCTCTGTCCTCCATCCTCGATCTGGAGGGAATGTCCGATCGACTGCTGCAACAAAACCCCGGAGAAATGCATCATCCTTTCGAAGGATTGCTCCGTGTTATATTGGCCGAGGCGGCCGAGCGGGCGAACGCGAAGGTCAAACGGGGCCTTTTGCGGCGCCTCCTTGACAATGAGGTCTTCCCGGAACGGGACCCATAGCCTGATCCCGGTGAGCTTCCTCCTGCCATCGGTTTGAGCCGCGCACACGCCGTGCACCTGGAGGGTTGCCCCCACAAGCGCGGCGATATCCTGGTGTCGGGGTATGACCACCGAGAACCCCCCCGACGCCGTAACCATCTGCAGCAGATTCATGTCACCCTGCGTCCTGACCTGGCGCAGGTATCCGCTCATCTCCACCCAGGTCCCCTCGACGGTGCCGGTATACGCACGTTCGAGGGTCACAGGCTCGGCCACTGGCATCGCGATGTCTCCCAGGACCTTGCATTTCGATGCGATGACGACCGGAACATAGTCGCCTGTTCCCGTGACGCCGGTCACCTCCAGGCTCAATCCGGGATGGTTGTCGGCCACACTCGAGCTGCCCTTCATCACCAGAACCCCGCCGGTGGAGTCCTGGAGGAAGAAAAACGGTCCATTGACATCGCTCCAGGTCACGACTCCCGAAAGCGTGACCGGCAGCCCTTTCGCGGCTTCGTCCATGGGGAGATCCAGCACGTGGGCAGCTACGCGGATCGTGTTGTCAGGAGCGGCGTCTGGTGCTGGCGGCCTCGGACGCGAGGCCGACTTGTAGATCCCATCAGTAAGCTGCATCTCGGTGCCCGTGACCCGGGGATACCCGACAGCCTCGACCCATTCATCAGCCTCAAACAGCCGTGTCTGCCCGGATAGGACATCGATCTGGCCGCTGGCGTCGCGAATCCTCAAAAGCCTTCCCGCCTCCTGGGATCTCACCTGTCCCCTGACATGCGCCAGACGGCCGGGCACTTGGCCTGGAAGAGAGGCAATCGGGACAACCGGAATTTGGAACCTGTCATCATCTTCCAGGCGATGCAGCACGGTCAGGTGCTTGGGCCCCTGCACCAGGATTTGCAGGAGCGTTATTCGGCCGTCGGCGCTTGGCCGCGGGTTATAGATGCCTTCTACCCGCACAATCGTGTCGGATAGGATGGGGACGGTTGTCTGGTCGTCGGCGAGAACGACAACCAACAGGGTTGTCCCCGCAGTCGAAAGGGTGATGCCAATGTGATTGGCATCCATGCGGCTGTAATGGTCGACGACACCCTCGACGGACACGAATGTGTTCAGGTATCGGCGTGGGTCGGTTATCCCATCGGTGATCGGGATCGGCTCTGGGGCAGACTGGCCCGTCACCTGGATTTGGGCGTTGTCGAACCGTACCGCATCGCCCGGGGGCAGGAACTGCCCGGAGACGACGAGCTGTTGGCCGAAGTCAAAGGGCACGGCCAAGGTGTCCGACGACGGGATGTAAGCCCCCTCGCCGTTGGAGTCCTTGATGAAGAGGATCTTCCAGAACGGGTCGTAGTAGGTTACCTCGCATGCAATTCTGAAGGGGCTCGGCCTCGCCTTCTCCTCGGTGTTTCGGCCCCAGAATTGGTTGATGCTGGTGATCGTGGGGACCGCGGGTTGCCCCTTCGCAAGCCCCATCGCAAACGTCATCGCTGCGCACAGCCTAAGGACGGGAAGCGGTGCGTATGAGCGGCGTGCTATTCGCATTCTTGAAATGACGCGGCCCGACTCTATCAGTCCGCCATCGGGCCGATCGAGCCTCAAATACGGGGAGCTCCAAGGGAGGGTTCAATTCCGGAGAACCCGAGGATGTGCAACACCCCGAGCATTCTCCAATGGAGCAGCGCCCAGCTTTGACTTTTCCGAGACAGGAAGATCCGGAGGAAGCAGTGGGGTCGGGCGGGCCCACGCGCGAACCCGTTGCGGTCCAAGGCGCGAAAAGGCTTCCTAAAAGGACTTATCCTCATCAGATGGGTCGGATACTCCATCCCAATCCCCGTGAACGGTAATAACGCACGCCTGTACCCGTTGCTTTTCCTCGTGCTGGGTTTTGCCTCGGCGGGAGCCTCGGCCCCCCAGGTGATGAGGACATCCTTCCCGGGAAGCATCAAGGAGTTGCAGATACAGGCTGCGGGAGCCAAGGGGACGGCGGCCATCACCCGGACCGTACTCACGGCGGACGAAACCTCCGCGAGGATGGCCTTTGAGGTCGGCCTTAGGATGAGGAACTTTGACGAGATGCAGGCGCGGATCGCCCTGGGGGAGAGGATTTCCGATGCGGAGAAGCAGGCGCGGTACTTCCCGCTGGAGTCTGACCATGACCGGGTTGTCGCATGGCTCGAATCCCAGGGACTCGAGGTCACGCGCACGGACGCGGACCACCTTGGCATTTTCGGGCGCGGCACCGTGGGCGCCGTCGCGGGCGCCTTCCATGTGGCCTTTGCGCGCGTCGTCACCAAGGACGGTGAGTTCACATCGGCCGTCACGGCGCCGAGCGTCCCTTCCGAGCTCTCGGCGCTGGTCCGCGGTATCCACGGCCTTCAGCCCCATATTCGGCGAAGGGCCCTGCTGGACACTAGGGCGGTCCACCCCGACCTGCAGGTGAACCTTACGGGTTACCTCCCCTCACAGGTTGCGCAGGCCTACAATGCCAGCGGCCTCAATGTCACGGGTGCCGGCCAGACGATCGCCATCTATGCGCTGGCCTACCCCCAGAACAGCGACCTGACGGCGTTCTGGTCGGAGGCGGGCGTCACGCAGTCCCTGAGCAACGTGACAACGGTTGACGTGGCCGGGGGCCCCGGAAGCTCGCCAAGCTCATCCTCGGCCGAGGAGGCTGCCCTCGATGCGGAATGGGCGAGCTCACTTGCTCCCGGCGTGAAGCTGAGGATCTACGGGGCGAACGAGACGGACCCCGCGGAGAATGATGAGATCCTCCAGCAGGTCTACGCGGACCTGCCGAGCCAGCCGGGCATGAACGTGCTGTCGATCTCCATCGGCGGCAACGAGCTCGATGTTCCCCCGGACTACCTGGTCCTCGAGGCGCAGTACATGGCGAACCTTGCGAGCGCCGGGGTGACGGTGCTCGTTGCGTCCGGGGACTCGGGCGCCACCGCTAACGGCGTTGTGCAGACGAGCTATCCGACGTCCGACCCCGACGTGACCGGGGTGGGCGGCACGACGCTCACGCTCGACTCGAACGGCATCGTGACAAGCGAGACCGCGTGGTCCGGCAGCGGGGGGGGAATAAGCGCGGTCTTTGGCCGGCCCTCCTGGCAGAAGGGGACAGGGGTCCCTTCCGGGGAGATGAGGCTCGTGCCGGACGTGGCAGCCTCGGCGGACCCTAATCAGCCCGCGGTCGTGATCGTAAATGGGCTGACGACCCGCGTCGGCGGCACGAGCTGGTCCGCGCCCACCTGGGCTGCGTTCTGCGCCCTCATAAACCAGAAGCGAGGGACGCCCCTCGGGCTCCTCAACCCCGGGATCTATCCCCTGATAGGAACGTCCGCACTGCGCGACATCACGACAGGCAGCAATGGGGTGTACAATGCCGGGGTCGGCTACGACTTGGTCACGGGGGTCGGCGTCCCGGACGTGTCCGCGCTCCTGGCGCTTTCCTTGGGCTCGGGCGTCTCCCTCTCCATAGCCGGCCAGCTGGGGGCGCAGACGGTGACGATCGGCCAGCCGGCCACTTACTTTGTGGCCGCCTCCGGCGCGTCCCCGCTTTCGTATGGGTGGCAGCGTTTGCCCGCAGGATCGACGACCTGGGCGAACCTGAGCGATAGCGCCACCTACCGGGGCTCGGCCACCTCGACCCTCGTCGTGAGCGGGACGACGTCGGCGATGACCGGCGACCAATTCCGGTGCGTGGTGACCGGAGCCTCGGGAAGCGTGACCTCCAACGCGGCGGCACTTACCGTGAACGCGGTCGGCGTCACGACGCTCGCCGGCTGGCCCGGATCATCGGGAAGCGCCAACGGGACGGGGAAGGCGGCGCGCTTCGCCCTGCCGGGCGGGGTCAGGACGGACCCGAGCGGCAACATCTTCGTGGCGGACTCGAGCAACTACGCGATCCGAAAGGTAACGCCGTCCGGCGTCGTGACCACGGTGGCCGGAATCCCCGGGAAGAGCGGGAGCGCCGATGGCCCCGCGTCCACGGCGCAGTTCGCGGGTGTGGGCGGTGTAGCGGTCGACTCCCAGGGGAACGTTTTCGTCGCGGATTCCGGCAACTACACGATCCGAAAGATCACGCCCCAAGGGGTCGTGTCCACCTTCGTCGGCGTGGCCGGGACCCGGGGGGACGTCGACGGGACCGGCAGCGCCGCGCGGCTCTACGACCCGCAGAACCTGGCGATCGATGGCGCCGACAACATCTACGTTCCTGACGGGGCCGGAAACGTCGTCCGCATGATCACGCCGGGGGCAGTGGTGACGACGATCGCGGGGTCCGGTGCCGCGGGATCCGCCGACGGGACGGGAACGGCCGCGGAGTTCAACGACCCCACCGGGATCGCCACGGACGTTTTCGGGAATGTCTATGTGGCGGACTACGGCAACAACACGATCCGCAAGATCGCCCCCGGGGGCGTAGTGACGACCCTTGCGGGTTCGCCAACTTCAAGCGGCAGCGCCGACGGCAACGGGTCCTCGGCGACCTTCAAGGGTCCGGCCGGGGTGGGGGTGGACAGCTCGGGGAACATCTACGTTGCGGACCAGCTGAACAGCACGATCCGGAAGGTTTCCCCCTCCGGCTTCGTCAGTACCGTCGCGGGCCTTGCGGGCGACGGCAGCAGCGCCGACGGGCTCTCCAACAGCGCGCTGTTCGATTCGCCCGGGGACGTGACGATCGACAGCTCCGGGATCGTCTACGTCGCGGACGCGCTCAACAGCACCATCAGGCGCATTATCCCGGGCTCGGATTCCGCGCCCTTCTTCACGGCGCAGCCCGCAAACATGGCGGTAAACCTCGGCTCAAGGGCCGTCGTTTCGTTTGGCATCGAGGGAACCGCCCCGTTCACGTACCAGTGGTACCTGAACGGCTCCCCGATACCGGGGGCGACCGGTCCCTTCTATGTGGTCGCGCAGACGCAGCAGTCCGACGCCGGCTCCTACACCGTAACGGTCTCTAACAGGGACGGGTTCGCCACCAGCCAGTCGGCCACGCTCACAGTGAGCCTGCCCGCGGGTTACCCCGATATTACGGCAGGGCCCCAGGGCGCCCTGTTGCCGAGCGGAGGCACCGTGACCCTGTCCGTCTCCGTCACCGGGGCGGGCCCCTTCGCCTACCAATGGCTCTACAATGGGGCCCAGATATCGGGGGCGACCTCGCCCACGTACACGGCCTCGCTCCCGGGAAGCTACTCGGTCGCGGTCACCAACGCGACCGCCACATCGATCAGCAGCGCTGCCTTCGTGAGCGCCGGAAGCCGGCTCGTTAACCTGTCGAGCCGCGCCGAGGTGCTTACGGGAGGCGCGATCGCGATCGCCGGATTCGTGATCGAGGGTCCCGCGGGGGTGCCGAAGCAGGTGCTGATCCGCGGCGTGGGCCCCGGGCTTTCCGCCTTCGGCGTCACCGGGGTTCTCGCGAAACCGTCCCTCGCGCTCTACAACGCGAGCACGGGGGCGGTCATCGACTCCAACACGGGGTGGCAAACGGGCGCCTACGCGGCGCAGGTCGCAGAAGTGACAGCGCAGCTGGGGACCTTCGCGCTCCAGGGCGGGAGCGCCGACAGCGCACTCCTCGAGAACCTCACCCCGGGTCCGTACTCGGTGCAGCTCTCGGGCGCCGGCTCCACGACGGGCGTGGGACTCGTGGAGGTCTACGAGGCCGATACCTCGGTGCCGTCGCTCCTCGGGAATATCTCGACCCGGGCGCAGGTCGGCACCGGCGGCGACATCCTGATAGCGGGCTTCGTGGTAACGGGAACCCAGCCGGCGAAGGTGCTCGTGAGGGCCGTGGGCCCCGGGCTCGCGCAGTTCAACGTCACCGGATCCCTGGCGCAGCCCGTGCTGACCGTGTACGACTCCGCCGGGAATATGGTGGCCACCAACACGGTGTGGCAGACCGCCGCAAACCCAGCCGAGATCACCTCCGTCGGGAGCGTTGTAGGGGCGTTTGCCCTGGAGAGCGGGAGCGCCGACAGCGCGCTCGTCCTCGACCTTGCGCCGGGCAGCTACACTGCCCAGGTCGCGGGAGCGAACGCGACGACGGGTGTAGCGCTGGTGGAGGTCTACCAGGCCCCCCCCTGACGCCGCGGCCGGCCACCCGATGAGCGACATCCATGCAACCCATGTCCGCGAGGCCCACAAGCGTATCCGCGGACACGTGCACCGGACACCCATCCTCACGAGCACCCGGATAAATGAGCTTTCGGGGGCCGAGGTTTTCTTCAAGTGCGAGAACTTCCAGAAGACGGGCGCGTTCAAGGCCCGCGGCGCGGTGAACGCGGTCCTCTCGCTTTCGGAGGCCGAGGCGTCCCGGGGCGTCGCCACCCACTCCTCGGGCAACCATGCGGCGGCTCTCGCATGGGCGGCCCGCCTTCGGGGCATCCGGGCCACGGTTGTCATGCCCCGCACGGCGAGCCGCGTGAAGATAGCCTCCGTCGAGCGCTACGGCGGGACGATCGTGTACTGCGAGCCGAACCACAGGGCACGAGAGGAGGCGGCCGACAAGGTCGTCCGGGAGACGGGAGCCGCGCTCATACATCCCTTCAATGACAGGCGGGTCATCGCAGGGCAGGGGACCGCCGCCCTGGAGCTCCTCGAGGACGTGCCGGGCCTGGACGCGGTTGTGTGCCCGGTCGGGGGAGGCGGGCTCCTGGCGGGCACCGCGATCATCGCCCGCGACGCGAGCCCCGCAACCAAGGTTCTTGCGGGGGAGCCCGAGGGCGCGGCCGATGCAAGCGCGTCGCTTGGCTCCGGGGAACGCCGGCCCGTGGAAAACCCGGCGAGCGTGGCCGACGGGCTCCTCGCCTTCGTGGGTGACCTCACGTTTCCCGTCATCCAGTCTCACGTGGAGCGCATCGCCACGGTCTCCGACGCCGAGATCCTGGAAGCCGTGAGGCTTCTTTTCGGCGTTCTAAAGATCGTGGTCGAACCCTCGGGGGCCGTGGGCTACGCCGCGGTGGCGGGTGGCAAGCTGGGGCTCGCGGGCAAGCGCGTAGGCGTGATCCTTTCCGGGGGAAACGTGGACCTTGAACGCGTGCTTGGGTTGTAGGCCTCTATCGCGCAATCTGCGACCCGATGGAATTTGACGTTGTCATTGCGGGAGGAGGATTTGCCGGGGCGTACTGCGCCCGGGCGCTGGGCAGGGCGCTGGGGGTCCCGGACGGGGAGAAGAGGGTGGCCCTGGTCGCGGAGCGCAACGTGCTCGTGTTCCAGCCCATGCTTGCCGAGGTTGCGGGCTCCTCGCTGGCGGCGGTCGACGTCGTGAACCCGCTCCGGCAGTTCTGCCGGGGGGTGAACGTCCTGCAGGGGACGATCCAGAAGATAGACTGGGCCTCCCGTTCGCTGACCCTTGACGGCGGCCGCTTCACCCGGGACCACAAGGTCGGGTTCCGGCACCTGGTCCTTGCGCTCGGCAGCGTGACCGACCTGAGCTCAGTGCCCGGGATGCCCGAGTACGGATGGCCGATGAAGAATGTCGCCGACGCGCTCAGGCTTCGAGCGGCGCTCATCAACCGGCTGGAGGAGGCGAACCTGGTTGAGGACGCCGGGACCCGCGCGAGGCTGCTGACCTTCGTGGTCGTTGGCGGCGGCTACACAGGCGTCGAAACCGCCGGGCAGATGCTCGACTTCATCCGCCAGGCCCACCGGTACTACGCCAACCTGAGGATGTCCGAGCCGCGGGTGGTGCTGGTCCACAGCCGGGAGGAACTCCTGGGGGAGATCGGCCCCGAACTGGGCGCCTACGCGCGCGGGGTCCTCGTGAAGCGGGGTGTCGACGTCCGCCTGAACTGCCGCGTGGCGGCCGTCTCGGCGAGGCAGGTGGTCCTCGGGGACGGGTCGCGGATCGACGCCAACACGGTCGTGACCACGATCGGGAGCGCCCCGAACCCGGTGGCGATGGACCTGTGCCGGCAGGTGGGGATCGAGGCTACCAAGGGCAGGATCCCCACCGACGCGACGATGAGGGTTGTCGGGGCCGAAGCGCTCTGGGCCGCCGGTGACGGGGCGGCCGTGCCCTGGAACGACAGGGGAGCGATGAAGGTGTCCCCGCCCACGGCGCAGTTCGCCTTCAGGCAGGGAGCGCTCCTTGGAAAGAACATTGCGGAAGTCCTGCGGGGCGGGAACGCCCGTCCGTTCCACTACCGGTACATGGGGCAGCTCGCGACGATCGGCGAGCGGGCGGCCGTGGCTGAGGTGTTCGGGTTCCACTTCAAGGGATTCCTGGCGTGGTGGATGTGGAGGACGATCTACCTGGCGAAGCTCCCCGGGACGATGCGCAAGCTCAGGGTCATGATCGACTGGACCTTCGACCTCATCTTCCCGCGGGATATCAGCCAGCTCCTGCCGCCCCCAGACGACGTCGTGAGGGCCATCCACCTTGAAAAGGGCGAGACGCTCTTCACGCAGGGAACCCCGTGCCGGGCTTTCTTCTACGTGCGGCAGGGGTCGCTCACCCTCTCCACGGAGGGCCTTCCCGACCGCCAGGTCGCGGTGGGCAGCGTGATCGACCAGACCGACCTCGACTCCTCGAGCCTTTGGCAGGCCACCGGCGTGGCCGCGGAGCCGAGCGACCTGGTCGTCTTCAGGGGACGGCTCCTGGAATACCTCAGGAAGGACCTGCGCCTCTCCAAGAGGACTTAGGCGCTCGCGCCCTTGGAATCAGCGGGGCGCTCGTCCGCGTGCTGGAGCAGGTCCCCGGGCTGGCATCCAAGCTCCCGGCAAAGAGCCTCGAGCGTGCTGAATCGGATGGCACGCGCCTTGTTGGTCTTAAGGATCGAGAGGTTGGCGAGGGTGAGGTCCACGCGGGCCGCGAGCTCCGTGAGGCTGATATTCCGCTCCTGCATGATTCGGTCCAGATTGACTTGGATGGGCATGGCGAGCGCGGTGACTAGATTGTTAAGGAGCTGTCCTCTTTCAAGGCGAGCCCATGGCGAAACACCTCGGCGAGGACGAGGAACATGAGGCCTGTCACCACGCTTGAAAGGTTTCCGTCGACGGTGGTTTCCAGCACCGGCTTACCGGCTGGAAGGTGGCTCGCCATGTAGGCCGCCATCTTGTGCACCAGCATGCCCGCCGCCATCAGCTTGAAAAACCCCGATAGGATGGTGAGGAACCCGACGTACCGCACGTAGCGGATGTTCTCGCCCGTGAAAACATCCCCACGTTCCGCGCTCGCGAGCATGCGCCGGAATAGCTCCAGGATCACAAGCCCCGTGAGATCTGCGAGGAATACGCCGCTGACTATGGGCCATTTCACGAACGAGAGTGCCTCGGCCGCCGTGTCCGGTTGCCTGAAGACGACCATGCCCTCGACGTTTTCAATTGAGATGCCGTGGTCGTCGACGGACGAAATCGGCTTGTCGGCCGGCTCGTCCAGAAGACGAAAGGGTCCGAAGGTCACGCTCCCCGGGAACCGGGATCCGGGAATGGTGGGATCGCTCGTGAACGCCACCCCGTAACCGAGGTTTAGGGATCGGTTGATTCCCGTGTAGATCGCGAAACGGGCCCCCTTCTGGAGGACGATCTTGTCGGAGAAGGGAATGATGATGAGGAGGGCCAAAAGGGCCAGAACGCCGAAGATTTCGCCGATGAGGCAGCCGATACGGAGGACCTTGACCAAGGTTATGACTTTGGAGGTGGGGGGATTCATATAGGGGGAATTTATCGATAAACAATAACAACAAATCCCTGACGTCAACGTAAATTATCGTTTATCGATAATAATCCCGCTTCAACCCTCAAAGCGGCTGAATCAGGACAAAGCCTCGCGTACCAAGCCCGCTATGGCATCGGGGAGCTCAAGCCCAAGCGCCAGCTCCTGGGCCCTCGGGCTCATCTTCCTCCAGGTCTTCCTCAGGATGTCCACGAACTTCTCCCTCGGGTAGTCCGCGTGCTGCGCCGCAAAGGCCTGGATCTCGCTTTCCAGGAACACGAGAACGGCGGCGTCCTCGAGCGCCTGGGTGCCGGGGTTGGTCTTGAGCCCGGTCTTGGAAACCCACGTCGCCGCGTCCCCGGCCTCGGCTTCCGGTACGCCCGCCTGGACTAGCAGCTGGCGGGCCCGCTCCGCCTGCTTCACATACAGGGAGCGGCGCCACGTGAGGTAGCCTGCCTTCCCCTCGGGAAAAAGAGCCCTCGGGGTAGCCCAGCGTTCCAGGTGCTGGCACCGAGCGGCAAGGCGGAGGACCGGCGAGGCGTCGGGGGTTATCCGCACCACCCAGCGCTCCATGTTATCCGCATAGGCCAGCTCGGCGGGCTTCCCGTCCGGGGCGACCCCCGGGTCGGCCGCATGGGCCGCGTCGATCAGGTCCCTCGCGCGCTGGAAGGAGTCCATGGGCCTTCGCCGCTCCTAGTAGACCTTCTCCTCGAGAAGGGCGAAGAGCTCCGCCTCGCCGATCCGCTTCTGCTGCATGGAGTCGCGCTCGCGCAGCGTGAACAGGCCGTCCTTCTCGATCGTCTCAAAGTCGATCGTCACGCACCACGGCGTCCCGATCTCGTCCTGGCGCCGGTAACGGCGGCCGATTGCACCCGACTCGTCGTAGAAGACGGCGTAGCGGCGCTGGAGCCTCTTGTGGAGGGCCTGCGCCTGCGCCACGAGCTCGGGCTTGTTCTTGAGAAGAGGGAACACAGCCACCTTGACCGGGGCGACGCGGGGGCTCAGCCGCAGCACGGTGCGTTTCTCTACGTTGCCCTTGTCGTCCTTCACCTCCTCCTCGGCGTAACCGGCGCAGAGGACCGCCAGGAAGATGCGGTCGACGCCCACGGCCGGCTCGATCACGTGCGGGATGAATTTCCTCTTCGAGGCCTCGTCGAAGAGGGCCTGAGGGACGCCGCTGAATTTCTCGTGCTGCTTCAGGTCATAGTCGCCGCGCGCGGCGATGCCCCAGAGCTCCTGCACGCCGAACGGGTACCGGAACATGATGTCGGTCGTGCCCCGCGAGTAGAACGCGAGCTTCTCCTTCGGGTGGTTGTACTCCGAGAGGTGGGACTCCGGCAGACCTATCGACATGAGCCAGTCCTTGCACCAGTTGATCCACTCGCGGTGGCACTTCGCCCAGTCGGCGTCCTCATGGATGAAGTACTCCATCTCCATCTGCTCGAACTCGCGCGACCGGAAGATGAAATTCCTCGGGGTGATCTCGTTCCTGAAGGACTTTCCGATCTGTGCTATGCCGAACGGAAGCTTGACGCGGCCCGTGTCCACGACCGACTTGAAGTCCGCGAACATGCCCTGCGCGGTCTCGGGCCGAAGGTAGGCGACGGACGAGGCATCGGTCATGGCGCCCACGTTCGTCTGGAACATCATGTTGAAGGAACGGGGGGCCGTGAGGCTCCCGGGTTCGCCCGTGGCGGGGGAGGGTATGAGCGGGATCTCCTCCGGCCTGGCCTCCGTCATGTCCCTCGGTTGAACAGCCTCGAGCTTGCCCTGGACGGACTTCTTGCGCTTCAGGGTCTCGGCGGCCTCCTGCAGCTCCTCGGTCGTGCGCTCGCTTTCGAGCGCGCTCACGTAGCCCACCGTGGCGCCGTCGACCACGACGGGCGCAAAGAAGAGCTGGTCGGCCCGGAAGCGCTGCTTTGAGGCCTTGCAGTCCACGAGGGGGTCGGTGAAGCCGGCGACATGGCCCGAAGCCTCCCAGACCTTCGGGTGCATGATGATCGAGGTCTCGATCCCGACCACGTCGTCACGGCGGCGCACCATGTCGTCCCACCAGCAGTCGCGAATGTTCTTCTTCAACTCCGCCCCCAGGGGGCCGTAGTCGAAGAAGCCGTTTATCCCGCCGTAGATCTCGGAGGATTGGAAGATGAAGCCGCGGCGCTTGCACAGCGCAACGAGCGTTTCCATCGAGACGGACTGGGATGGGGTGTCGGGCATAGCCGTCGATACATACCCGTCCGGGCCCGTGAGGGTCAATTCCGGGTTATAGCTGCCGGGGGGGCCGGCCGGCCACGAGGACGACGGGCCCGGACGCCGCAGCTCGAGCCGGGGCCAAGGCGCACAGGGCAACGAGGAGGCAACGTGCCGCGGCGCAGGCGGCGGGAGGGACAGAACGACGACCGGGGCGGATCGTACCTGAGGGCATGGGAATCTCGCGGGTGGGCAGACGAACGGGGATGGTACCCGATGCCTCACTGGGTTAACCGGGCTCGTCCACCCCAAGGCTCGCGCGCCCGGGAGCCCGCTTCGAATGCCTAACCGAGGAGGGACGCGAGCCCCGCTGTCATCGTGCTCGGGACGACGTCATAATGGTCGCGGCCGGGAAAATTCTCCGCGATCACCTCCAGGCCATTGAAGGGCCGCTCCGCTAGCTGTTTCTCGAGCAGCGCAAGGTCCCCGGTCATCGAGGGGGTGTCGTCCAGGCCGACACCCAGGTAAAGGCGGCCCTCGAGGTGCGCCTGGCGCTCCCGAAGCCGGGAAGCAAGGCCCAGGATGCTGCGGTTGTCCCACCAGATGGAGGGGGCGCTTGCCAGCGCCAGGTCGAAGAACGGGCGCGGCTGGAACAGGGCGTGGAGCACGAGGAGAGAGCCGAGCGAGTGGCCGGCGATGACCCTGCCCCGTTCGCGAAGGGGGAGGCGCCCCAGGAGCTCCGGCCAGAGCGATGCGGTGAGGTATTCAAGGAAACGGTCGGCGCCCCCGCTCGAGGGCTCCTCCGGCGACGCGGTCGGCGTGTAGTCGCGGCCCCGGAAGTTCCCCGATTTCCCAAACCCGACGCCGTAGCCTACGCCGATGACGGCCGTCTCGGGAATCCGGCCCGCTTTCACGAGCGAGCGGCAGGCCGCGCTCGCCGCGTCAAACAGGTAGTCTCCGTCCATGAGGAGGACGGCGGGCATCGGCTTGGATCTCCGCGAGGGCGCATCCACATAGATCACATAGTCGGTGCCGGTTTCGCGGGAATGCGAGACGAACGCGGGCGTGGCTTTCGTGATGGGGGGTGGCATGGGAGGTCAGACGGCTTCCGTCCCCTCCTGCTGCAGGCGCCGTGCCCTGCGGCTGGCCCCTTCGATGTCGGGAAGGAACCAAGTCACGAGGCCCAGGAGCGGCAGGTAGCCGCACACTTCGAACACGAACCCGATGCTTGTAAGGTCGGCCAAGTGGCCCAGCACGGCCGAGGCGATGCCGCCGCACCCGAATGCGAGGCCGAAAAACAGGCCGGAGATCATCCCCACCTTGCCCGGGACCAGCTCCTGCGCATAGACGAGGATCGCCGAGAAGGCGGATGCCAGGATAAGCCCGATCACCACCGAGAGAGCGACCGTCGCGGCGAGGCCCACATGGGGGAGCAGGAGCGAGAAGGGTGCCACCCCGAGGATGGAGACCCAGATTACGTACTTCCTGCCGAACCGGTCCCCGAGCGGACCCCCAAGGATGGTGCCGAGCGCCACGGAGGCGAGATAGACGAACAACAGGTATTGGGCCCCCTGGATCGACATGTTGAACTTCTGTATCAGGTAGAACGTGTAGTAGTTCGAGAGGCTGACCAGGTAGAAATACTTCGAGAAAGTCAGGAGCACGAGGACCCCGAGGGAAAGGATGACCTTTCTTCTCGGCAGGCCGTTTTCGGCATGTTCGGTCACGCGTCTCTTGAACTGGGGCAGGTGGTGGCTGTACCAGCCGCCAACCTTCGAGAGGAGCACGATGCCGCCCAGGGCGACCGCCGTGAACCAGAGGATCGAGGACTGGCCGTTGCGAGCGATGATGAGCGCCGCGAGCAGCGGACCGAGCGACGACCCCAGGTTGCCGCCCGTCTGGAACACCGACTGCGCGAGTCCATGCCGGTCCCCGGCCGCCATGTGCGCGACGCGGGAGGCCTCGGGGTGGAAGATCGCTGAGCCCATGCCGACCATGACCGAGGATACAAGGATCATGGGGTAGCTGCCCGCCTGGGAGAGGAAGGCGAGGCCCACCAGGGTGATGCCCATGCCGAAAGCCAGGGAATAGGGCTTGTGGTGCCGGTCCGTGTAGCGCCCGACCAGGGGCTGGAGGACCGACGCCGTGAGCTGAAAGCTGAGCGTGATAAGGCCCACCTGCGTGTAGCTCAGGCTGAACGACTTCTTGAGGATGGGATAGATCGACGGCAGGAGCGACTGCAGCGTGTCGTTGATCATGTGCGAGGCGCTGAGCGCCAGCAGGATCCCGAAGAAGGTCTTTCGCCCGGTTCCGGCCGGTTCCGCGTCGATTTTCTGCACCGGGGTTAACTACCCGGATCCCCGCGATCTGCAACCTTGGGGCTTAAATCGGAGCCGGCCTGCCCCGGAGCGAGACGGGCGGCTTTGTCAGGCCGCAGCGCCTGGCAAAGCGGGCGGATTCCGCCCGAGAGCGCAGGCCGAGCTTCCTCATGATGTTGAAGCGGTGCTTCTCGACGGTCTCGGGGGATAGGTCGAGCTGGAGGGCGATCTCCGCGTCGGAAAGGGGCTCGCCGACCAGGCTGAGCACCGTCTGCTCACGGTCCGTGAGAACCTTGTCGAAGGCGATCGGGTTTCTGCCGTGCTCCCGGCGCGCGTCGGTGAAGGGCCGGGGGAAGTAGGTCCTGCCCGAGTCGATCGCCTTGATCGCAAGGCCAAGCTCCTCGACCGTGTTCGTGGACTTGTCGATGAAGCCCTGCACCCCGGCGCGCTCGGTCCTGCAGAGCGTGTACTCGTTGAAGTAGGAGGAGATCACGAGCGTCTTGATGAGGGCCCTTTTCCGTCGGAGGCACCGCAGGACCTCGAATCCGTCCATGTCGGGCAGGTGGATGTCCAGGATGAGGAGATCGGGAACGGCCTCGGGCACGACCCCGAGCGCCTCCTTGCCGGTCCCCGCCTCGCCGACAACCTCGTGGCCAAGGTCAGAGACGCAGACATTGCGGAGCACTTCCCGGAATAGGCGCTCGTCCTCGACAATGGCGATCTTCATCGGGGGGATCAGGATGCGCGGGGCCGGACGGAAGTGAAGCCCGCGTCCTACCGGAATGCCGGTAACGGCCCGGCGCTCAATAGGTGTAGAACATCTCCTGGAGTGTCGCCGGGTCCCGCGTCCGGGTCAGGCCAAGCATCAGGAGGATGCGGGCCTTCTGGGGGTTCAGCTCATCGGACGCGATGAAGCCCATCCGGTCGTCGTCCATCTCGACGTTGCGCTCGACGACGCCGCCCCCGGTCCGGGAGCTGCGGACAACCGCGATCCCGGCCCGCGTCGCGGCCCGTGCGGCGGCGATCGTCGCCGCGTTTAGGTTCCCGTTGCCGACCCCGGCAAGGACAATGCCCCGGGCACCGGAGCGCACGGCGGCGTCGACCAGCCCCCGTCCCATGCCTGCGTGGGCGTACACAATGTCCACGCGGGGCAGCGCCCGGGCCCCCGGGAGGCGGAACTCGCTCGCCAGCGTGTGGCGGCGCACGGGCGCGCCGTAGAAGTGGATCCGGGCCGAGCTCACAAGGCCCGCCAGGCCGCGGTTCGTGCTCTTGAACGTTCCGACCTGGGTCGTGTTGGTCTTGGCGACCTCACGGGCAAAATGGATCTCGTCGTTGGCGACCACGAGGACCCCGCGGCCCCCGGCGTCGGGGTGGGCGGCGGTCGCCACGGCGTTATAAAGGTTCATCGGCCCGTCCGCGCTGATCGCCGTCGCCGGCCTCATCGCCCCAACGAGGACCACCGGCTTTGGGCTGCGGATCACCAGGTTCAGGAAATACGCGGTCTCCTCCATGGTATCGGTGCCGTGCGTTACCACGACGCCCGACACCTCGGGCCGGTCGAGCGCAGCCTGGGTCCGCCGCGCGAGGTCCCTCCACACGGACTCGCTCATGTCCTGGCTCCCGATGCTCGCCACGTGCACCGCGTCGAGGTCCGCCAGGGACTCCACGCCCGGTGCGGCCGCAATCAGCGACTCGATGGAGAACACACCCGAGCGGTATCCCGGCCGGGAGCGGGTCGCCTGGGCCCCGGCGATGGTACCGCCGGTGGCCAGCACCGTGATCCTCGGCAGTTTGGTGCGGGAAGTTGATAGGCGCGGTCGGGCCATGCGCAGACATTGGCCCGCGACCGCCCCGCTGTCTAGCCGGCTGGACAGCCCAACGGGCCTATCGGGCGGCTTGACGCAGGGGTTCGTTTGGGGCGTGTTCCAGCAGGATGGCCCCCACGCTCCTAGTCCTAGCCGCCGGAATGGGCTCCCGCTACGGCGGGCTCAAGCAGATGGACCCCGTGGGGCCCTCGGGCGAGACGGTGCTCGACTATGCGGTCTTTGACGCGATCCGCGCGGGATTCAGCCGGGTCGTGTTCGTGATCCGAAGGGAGTTCGAGGAGGCGTTCAAGTCCGTCGTGACCGCAAAGTACTCGGGGCGGATCGCCGTCGGCTTTGTCTTCCAGTCCCCTGCGGACCTTCCCGCCGGATACAAGGTCCCGGAGGGCCGCGAGAAGCCCTGGGGAACGGGCCACGCCGTGTGGTGCGCCCGGGGCTCGATCGACGGGCCCTTCGCGGTCATCAACGCGGACGATTTCTACGGGGCGGCGGCCTACGCGCGCCTTTCCGCCTTCCTGGGCGGCGCCTCCGGCGGGAGGTTCGCCCTGGTGGGATTCAGGCTGGGGAAAACGCTCTCAGAGAACGGCGCCGTCTCCCGCGGGATCTGCCGCGAGAGTGAGGGCCGCCTTGTCTCGATCGTGGAGGAGCGGGAGATCGTGCGCGCAAGCGTCGGGGCCGGCTGCAGGTTCTCGGGCGACGAGCTGGTCTCCATGAATTTCTGGGGTTTCACGCCGTCCCTCTTCGCGGGGCTTGAGGCCTGCCTCGAGACATTCCTCAACCAGCGGGCGGGCGAGGCGGGCTCCGAGTTCTATCTCCCGACCGCTGTGTCCGACCTGGTCTCCGGCGGAAGGGCGACCGTCGATGTCCTCTCGAGCGACGACACCTGGTTAGGGGTCACCTACCGCGAGGACAAGCCGCACGTGGCCTCGGCGATTGCGGCGCTCGTCGGCTCCGGCGCCTATCCCGTGAGGCTCTTCGGCTGACTTTTGGGAGCTAACTCATGAACAAACACGAGACATTTGCCGTGGTCGTGGCAGCCGGATGCGCGCTGGGCGTGGCCGTCATCTTCATCTCCGCCTTTGGAGCCAAGAGGCGGCTCGGCGACCTGCGTGCCCGCGGCATCTATCCTGGCGAGGGAATGGCCAGCGACAGCGACGTGCTGCGACTCCTGCAGGCCGGCGAGAAGATCATGGCCATTCGGTGCTATCGCGAGATTCACAAGGTTGGGCTGAAGGAGGCAAAGGACGCGGTCGACTTGCTCGAGAGCCGAAATACCTGAGCCGCGACGGGGTCCGACTTGCCCTATGAGGAGCGGGCAAGGAGGAGCCTCACGCCCTCGATCGGCGGCTCCGTGACGCGAGCAAGGGGAAACGGGGCGTGCGTGGTCAGCACCTGGTAGGAGGTGGCGTGGTTCAGGATGTGGCCGCTCACGCCGGCCCTGAAGGTGTCGGGAAGCGTCCCGGGGAAAAGCTGGCCGGTGACCGATATCGCAAGGGAGAGAAGCTGAAGCACGGACGCCGACACGGCCTGGCCCGCCGCCGCGTCGCCCTTGGACGCGAGCTGCAGCACGTCCGGGGCGAGCGCGGCCACGCCGTTGTTGGTGGCCGGGTCCCCGTAGAAATAACCCGCGACCGCCGCCGCGGTCGAGTGGCCGGTGCGCTCGCGTACGAGCGGGCCCAGCCCGGAGGGCTCCGCCCAGCCCTGAAGCTCGAGGAGGGCGCGCGCGATGGCGCGCCGCCCCAGGTCATATCCGCTCCCCTCGTCCCCGAACCGCCAGCCGATCCCCCCCGCATAGTGGACGGCGCCGTCCGGCGTGCGCGCCGCCCCACAGGCGCCGGTTCCCGCGTGGAGCACGAGCCCGGGGGCGCCGCGCGTCGCCAGCTCAAGCACGGGAACGGAGTCGTCCACCGTAGATGTGCGCCCGAATCCCGTGAGCCGCTCCCCAAAATCCCTCCAGAGCGCCCGGCTTCCCGCCATGCACAGGAGCGTGGTTGAGATCTCGGCGTTGGGGTGGCCCGCCCTGAGCTCCCCCATCGCCTTCGAGGCGATCTCGCGGGCGCGCTCCGCCCCGACAAGGCTTGGGCTGCAGCCGGGCCCGGTGTGGCGCGCCGCTACCTCTCCCGAAGGGTCAACGAGTATGCACTCCGTTTTCGTCCCGCCGCCATCCACGCCGATTTTCCAGGACATGGCCGGTGGGTCAGGCGAGCTGGCGGCTCAGGCGGCTCCGGTAGCGCGAGGCCACCTCGCGGTTGTGCTCAATCGCCCCGGGGATGTTCTGGCTCCGGAGCACGGGGAGCGGATGACCGTTTGTCCTGAGCCATTCCATCACCGAGAGCATGAGCCAGTTCAGCACCGAGCACCCGATCAGGGTCGACGTGGGCCCGGCGCTCAGGCCCTCCGCCACCTCGACGATGGCGTCGCCGGGGACCCCGCCGTTGTCCAGGACATGGTCTGCGACCTCAAAGAGCCTCTTGCCCGAGGGATGCTGCGAGGGCGTGGCCCGGGACATCGCCATGCAGGTCAACGCGGCGACCGTCAGCCCCTTGGCCTTGGCATAGAGAGCCACGTCGATCGGGGAGGCGTTCTTCCCCGAGTTCGAGATCACGATCACGGTTTCCCCGGGGACAAGCTGGTACTGCCGGTCGTAGCGCTCCACGAGCCTTGTCCCGTAGCCCGGAAGGTTCTCGATGAAGCCCCCGGTCGGGTCGATGATGCCGGTCACGCACACCAGCCCGCCGGCCCGGCCGATGATCTCGCGCGAGATGAGCTCGCTGTGCCCGCTGCCGAAGGTGTGCACGACGCCGCCCAGTGCGATCGACTTCCCGATCACGGGCGCAAGCTTCGCAATCACGGGCAGGTTGGCTTCGCGGGCGCGCGCGAGCAGGCCGTTGGCGCGCTCATAGTAGGTGTCGGCGATGGAGGGCATGTGTTCTGGGTTTCAGGTTTTGGGGGGCGGCGACGCCTCCCACCGGCCGTAGATGCCGCACGGGAGGACCTTGCCGTCGCGCTGCACCGGCAGGCCCACCTCACCGGCGGAGAGGGTGCCCTTGAAGTCACGGAGCAGCTGGGAGAGGAGGTTCGCGACCACCGTCGGGGAGAGGCGGGCCGTGTAGGCGTTGATAAGGAAGAAGAGGGGGTTCTCCGACAGGAGCGCCTTGCATTCCTGCAGCAGGTCCCAGAGGTGGTCCTCCAGGCGCCAGAGCTCGCCCGTGCTCCCGCGCCCGAAGGTCGGGGGGTCCATGATGATGGCGTCGTAGCGACGCCCGCGCTTCACCTCCCGCCTCACAAACTTCAGGCAGTCGTCGGCGATGTAGCGTATCGGCTTGTCCTCGAGCCCGCTCAGTGCGGCGTTCTCCTTGCACCACTTCACCATGCCGTCGGCCGCGTCCACGTGGCACACGGAGGCGCCCGCCGCCGCTGCGGCGCACGTCGCAGCCCCGGTGTAGCCGAAGAGATTGAGGACGTTCACGCTTCGCCCTGCGCCGTTTATCTTCGCGTGAATCCAGTCCCAATTGACGGCCTGCTCGGGAAACAGGCCGGTATGCTTGAACGAGGTGGGGCGGATCTTGAAGGTGAGGCCAAGGGCGTCGTACCGGATTTCCCAGTGGTCGGGAAGGGGGCGGCGGAACTCCCACTTCCCCCCTCCGGCATCGCTCCGGTGGTAGAACCCGTCCCAGTGCTCCCATCGCGCGCCCGGGGCGGCGCCCTGCCGCGGCCAGAGCACCTGAGGGTCGGGCCTGACGAGGGTGTAGGGGCCCCACTTCTCCTGCTTCATCCCCTCGCCGCAGTCTATCAGCTGGAAATCCCTCCACCTGTCGGCGACAAGGAGGGCGGGGCGTTCAACGGGGATGTTCATCGGGTCGGGCTCGCCCCGAGGCAATCGCCGGCCCCCCTGCATGTAAAGACGCGAGCGACGGCCGGCCGTCGCGCCGCCGATCCGCGGAGCCTCTTACTTTGCCGGCTCCGCCGCCGCCTTTTCAACCTTGGGACTCTCCCAGAAATAGCGCCCGTTGTGGTTGTGGTTCACCCGGACCCAGATGGCGGCCGCGAGGAGGATCACCAGCGCCGCCACGATGCGCCGCCTCTGCCGCTTGGCCTCCTTGTCCTCGTAGGGGTCCTCCAGGGAGCGCTGCGCATTCGGGGGCAGCGTGGCGACCTTGGTGAGCGCAGCGCCGAACGGGATGTTGATCTTCACCCTGCCGTTGATGGCCCAGCCGTTGCCCTCGAGTATGGGGCCCAGGGTCCGCTGGCGGAGCTTGAGGGCCGCGATGAACATCGAGGGCAGCGCGACCACGAGCATCAGGCCGATGAGGATGAGCGGCACCTGCCAGCTGGGCAGCTCGACGAACTTCGCGAACACGGCCGCGCCGAAGGTCCCGATCGAGCCGATGGCCACCCCGATGCCGGTGATGAGGGCCAGGTCGAACTTCTTGGGCTGCGGATTTGGGGCGGCCTCCACCACGGCTGCGGTCGAGTTGAGCCGCGTGCCGGCCGAGGCGTCGGCGGCCGCTGCCCTCTTGGCTACCTGCTCCTCCACGAATCGGATGAACTTCTTGAAGGGCGACCAGAACGCCTGCCGGATGCTGATCGGGTTGTCGACGATGCCCGTGACAACCGCGTACCACAGGACCCCATTGCGGTCGTAGAAAACCCCGTTGCGCCCGACGAAGACGTAATCACTGGCGCCCTGCGTGAAGCAGGCGGCGATGGTCATCGTGGCGCCGCCACCCGCGCGGGTGCAGGCGCAGTAGGCGATGTAGAACTTGCTCATCGCCGCCAGCGGGCTGATGCCGTCGACCTTCAGGCAGAGCTCCGTCGAGCGGCTGTCGAGGAAGAGCGTGCCGGCCTGGAAGGCTGCGTACCGGTCCCTGGAGTAGAAGTCCGCGAAGTTGACGAAATTGTGCAGGAGCGCCCGGAGGTCGCGGTAGTAGCGTGTCAGCCGCTCGACATCGCTCACGGCCTTGAACTGCGGCTCGAGCGCCTTGTCCCGCTCCACGAGCTCGGCAAGGGCCTCGCGCCCCCGCCCGGCCAGGATTTCCTTGGTCCTGGCGAGGCCGATCTTCTCGACCGCGCGGCCCCCGTTTTCCCCGAGCCAGGCCTCGTAGGCGGAGAATTTTGAAAGGATCCCGCTCCAGTGTTCGGCCGTCAGGAACGTGACATCGGGCCCGAGGAGCGGCGTGACCGCCTTTTCATGGAGGGCGGCCAGCGCCCCCACCCAGGCCGGGTTCACCCCTTCGAGCAGGGGAAGGGGCCTGCCCGCCTCGACATGGGAGAGCGGGAAGCCCGAAAGCTCCTCCCCGGAGAGCTTTAGCTCGTGCGAGGCGATCGGCCTGTAGTCGGCCTCGTCCCTGTTCAGGGCGCCCGTCGCCCGGGCGTCGAAGGCGGCGAGCTGGCAACGCGCGAAATAGTCGTCCACCTTCGCCCGCACGGCCTTGATGGCGTCGAAGGCGGATTCGGTCGACCCGCCGAGCAGCGCGACCTCGAGCGCCGCTTTCCGCTCGGACCACGCGCCGTAGGCGGCCAGCTGGGAGAAGAAGGCGTCGATCTTCTCAGCCGTGACCCCGAGGTCGCCGGAATGCCGCGCAACGCCGCCCAGGCAGTCGATGATGTCCTTGATCAGGGCCTGTGTCTCCGCGTCACCGGCTGCCGCAAGGGGAATCAGCCCGTCGCCGTTGAGGGGGTTTGAGGCGAAGATGCGGGCGGTGTCGGCCGCGCCCGCGACCGTGAGCGCCTCCTCGCCCTTGCTGCCGATGCCGGCAAGGATCTGCCTGGCCGCGGCAAGGAGGATCTTTCCCTCGGGCGTGCCGGCATTGATGGCGGACAACGGGAGCGCGTCCGCGCCCTTGAGGAGGCCCCCGGCGTCATTGAGCCTGGCGCCTGCCCATGACACCGCTGCGATCACCTCGGGGACGCCAATCCGGCCGTCGCCATCGGTGTCGATCAGGGCGAGCGTCCGCTCGTCCAGCTCCAGGCCCTTGACCGGGCAGCTGAGCGCCACCCAGAGCTCCTGGTCGAGCTGGTCCAGGGCGAGCAGGTCGGCCCCGGTCTCAAGCGCCACCTGGTCGATGCCGCCGGTCCTGAAGAACTTCCAGACGTGCGTGGAGGGGGGCTCAGCGTGCATCGGGTGGGGGAGGAGGGATGCTCTGCCCGGTGGCCGGGCAGATTACTGCCAGTCGAGCACGAGCCGGGTGAAATAGCCAGTATCGAGCTTCTTTATGCCGACGCCCGGCTCGCTGTTGTAATCGTTGTTCACGCCAATACGGAGCTTCCAGTTCGGATTGGCGGTCGGGATCTCGAAATAGCTCTCATGGGTCAGGGTGAAGTTGGAGAAGTTGCTGAAGGCGGGGACGATCGAGATCCGGTTCACCAGGCTCGAGTTGCCGAACTTGGCCTCGTGGTTGACCTCGAAGTCCAGGCCAGCGGCGTTCACGTTCGGCGTGAGGGGATTCGAATAGGTGTCGTCGCGGAAGGACACGCCCGCGCGGGCCGTGAGCGTCTCGTTCGGGGCCTTCATGACGTCGAAACCGTACCCGGCCGCCGCGACGTCGTAGAAGCGGATACCCATGACGCGGTCAAAGCCGCCCTCGTCGCGGATGAACCAGGAGTTGTCCCCGGAAAAATTGTCGGCGTAGTCGACGCCGGCCTTGTACTGGTCGGCGGACTTCTCGCCCTCGGTGACCTGGCGGTTGTACGAGGTGTAGAACGCCAGGGTGTCGTCCGGGCCCTTGAGGGTGGCGCGGATGCCGGCCGCCGTCCCGAGCTGGCTCTTGTTGCCGGAGGTGCCCGCGACGTCGACATGGGCCTCGTAGGACCATTTGCGCTCAAGCGCCAGGATCTGCGGGTCCTTGTCCCCCGCCGACCACGAGGCCGCGACCTTGCTGACCATCGTGGTGATCGTGCCGTCGGTTCCCGCCACCTGAAGCGCACCACCGGAGCCGGAAACCCGGCCCTCTATGCGCGTCCCATCCGATAGGCGAACGGCCAGCGGGGCATCCGTCGTTATCCCGGTCACCTCGGACTGGTCGATGGTGATGTCGCCCGCATAGTGCGTGGCCACCACCACCTTGCCGGCGTCGATCTTCGAGATCTTGCCGACGATGTGCGAACCATCCTTCGTATCGATGATGTCGGCGGATAGCCGGGCGGCGCCCAGGGCGCCTATGGAAAGGGCAATAAGCCCGCGGAATAGTCGGGTACTGTTCATATTAGGGAAAGTGTCGATCCTTCTGAAAAATAGGGAGGCCGTTGATCACGACAGCTGAAAAGGTTGTCAATAGCTATCGCAACTTTCTATCAACAAGCCGATTTAGAGGGAAATCAAGGCTCGGGCGGGTCCCCGATTTGCCCCGAACATGGAACCGAATTTGTGAAATGTGTTCCCCGGGGTGAAACGATCCTGCGCGGCATGCGTCTTGTGCCGATACGGACACCAAAGACTGCACGCGCCGTGTAGGAGCGTGCACGTTATTCCGCGGGTCGCACCGATTCTCCTTTGCGACTTGGATCAAATGCATGCTACTCGGGTCCGGGAATCTTTAAACGTGATGAATACTCAGAAAACACCCACCCTGCTCATGCGCATGGCCCTCTGCGGCGCGCTATTCTGCGCCCTGCGCCTCTCAGCCGACGTCGTCGAGACTAAGAATGGGGCCCGGGAGGTCGGAAAGATCACCGGCATCCACGGCGGCGTGATCACGCTCGAGACCGAATACGCCGGGGAGCTCAAGGTTAAGCAGTCCCTGGTGACATCGATCACCACGGACCGTCCGGTCGCCATGCGCCTTGCGGATGGCTCGAGCATGGTGGGCGTGGTGACCCCGGTGGGCCCGAGCAAGCTTCAGGTTTCCAACCCGACCAAGTCGTTCGACTTCGCCGTTGCGAACATCGCCGCCTGCTGGGCCGTGGGCGAGGACGACCCCGACCACCGGAAATGGAGCTATGAGGCGGGTGCAGACGTGAACGGACGCACGGGCACCGAGAGGCAGCTGAGCACCAGCTATCACTACCGGGCCAAGCTGGTCGGCCCCACGGACACCTTCCAGTATTATACAAGCTACACCCGCCAGGAGGTGAACAACCAGGTTTCCGCCGACCAGTTCAAGGCGGGTGTGGATTATGCCGACAATTTCAACCAAAACGAATCCTGGTATGTGCGCGACGAGGCGGGCTTTGACCGCGTGGCCTTCATCACCCTCTACGACATCGCTGCCAGCGGCTTTGGGTATGACTTCATCAAGCAGAAGGACGAGACGTTCACGGCCAGGCTCGGTCTTTCGTACCGGTATGACCAATATGCGGTTGGAGAGGGCCCGGCCCTCAGTTCGGCCGGCGCGGACGTGGGGCTCGAGTACACGAAAAAATTCCACACGTCGCAGTTCCACGACAAGATCTCCTTTGACCCGGCGTTCCAGGACCTCGGCAACTTTGTCATCAACCACGAGGCGTCGTTCGACATCCCGCTCACCAGGTCCCTGTGGAAGCTGAGCACGGGCGTCTCCAACAACTACTACAGCCGTCCCGCCGGGACCTCGGACAAGCTGGAGACCCTCTACTTCACGCGCCTCATCCTCACCTGGGGGGCCCAGCCCCAGGGCAACTAAACGTCAGGTCCCGTACAGGCGGTCGCCAAAGTCGCCAAGGCCGGGGAGGATGTACTTTCGCGGATTGAGCCCGCGGTCGAGGACTGCGACGTGGATCGAGGTCTGCGGGTGGTGCTTCGAAACCTCGGCTACCCCCTCGGGGGCCGCGATGATGCAGACCAGCCGGGGATCGACGGCGCCGTTTGCCTTCACCACGTCGATCGCCTGGGCGGCTGAGCCGCCGGTCGCGAGCATCGGGTCGACGACGAAGACACGGCGACCCTTAAGCGGCGGCAGCTTGCAGTAATAGCTGCGCGCGACCGCGGTCACGTGGTCGCGCTCCAGGCCCACGTAGCCGACGCTCACGTCCGGGAACACGTCGAGGAACGGCTGCACCATCGAAACGCCCGAGCGGAGGATCGCCACGACCACGATCGGCTGGGTGGAGAGCACGCGGCCCGTCGCGGCCTCCAGTGGGGTGTTGACCGCCTTCTCCTCCGTCGCCAGGTCGCGGGTGGCCTCGATTGCGAGCATGAGCGTCAGCTGGTAGGTCAGGGTCCTGAAAGTGGCCGGCTTGGTCGTCTCGTCGCGCAGGTGCGTGATGATGTGGTCCGCAAGGGGGTGATTGAGCACGCTGAGCATAGGGGGTTTCAGAGCAGGTCCCGCTGAACCTTGCGCTCGAGGTAGCCCTCGAACTCCTTGCGCAGCGCCTTTTCCTTGCCGCGGAGCCCCGGCATGAGCGGCAGCCAGTTGTAGACCTCCTCGCGGAGGTGCCTGGGCATGGCGGGCGGCAGCTCCCTGACGCGGTCGAGCGCCCTCACCACGGCCGCCGCGACATCGTCGCACATGCGCTGGGCGTCGGCGGAGCTGTGCTGTCCGGCGAGCCGGATCACCTCGTCGAGCTTGCGGTGGCGCTTCCTGAGGATCGTCTTGTAGGCACCGAGGCCGTCCAGGGAGAGGACGGCGGTGCGGGGGTAGAAGCTGGCCATGGGGTTCCATTGGCCGGCCCGGGTACCCGCGCCCCTGCGGTCGCTCCGGAGGATCACCGAGGGGATGTCCGCGAACTTGGCGATCATGAACTCGGCTAGGGTCCCGCTGTCCAGGTCCGGGCCGTCAAAGCTGAAGAGCGCCAGGTCGCAGCCCATCAGGCTCCGCACGTGGTGGTCCCGGATCGTCCTCGGTGTCGTCCCGCGCGGGTCGAAGTCCTGGGGAAGCTGGCATAGGTAGCGCCCGTGCGACTTCTCGTAGATGGCCTCGGCCAGGTACGCGTTCCCGATCAGGTGCTTCAGGTTGAAGAGCTCGCCGGCAAAGAAGACATTTAGACTGCGCGGCTTTTTCTTCATTTCGCTTCGGAACCCAACTAAGCGCCTAACGGCTCGCCCGGACAATTCAATTCAATGGACGGGCGGCTCATGGATTCAGGGCCAGCGTGTGCTCGGCGGGTCCTGGCAGGAAGGGCGCGGGGTCGCCGCGCACCCACGCCTCGTGCCCGGCGCGGAAATACGGGGAGTAGGGGTTTGCGCACTCGCCGCCGGGCATCTCGAAGATCCCCTGTGCCTCGCGGCCCGGCGAGACGACGAAACGCTCGCTCGCGCCAAACGCGGGGCTCTGCACGCGTGGCATGTGGTCGTCGCCGGGCAGCGGGTCCTCCGGCATGGCGAGCCACCGGGACGCCCAGTCCGGCAGGATCAGGGCAAAGGGATGCTCGATCCGGGCGGTGTTGTACTGGCCCCAGGTGGCGGACCTTGGGTCGGCGAACGCCTTGTCGTAGGAGGCTGAGACGTCGTCGATGGCCGCCAGCACAAGCTCATCCCAGGACTTGAAGGTCGGCTCCAGCAGATGGGCGGGCCGTTCCTTCAGCAGGGTCTCGAGCGGCTGCTCGTAGTTTAGTCGCGACCAGCTGAAGCCGGGGTCCTGCTCCACGCAGGGGGCGAAGATCGGGTCTAGTGCGCGGTGGGCCACGGCGAGCCTGAATTCCCGCACGACACGGTAGCTCGCCGAGCCGGTTTCCGCCCTGCCCTCCCATTTCTGGACGGCCTGCAGGATGGCGGACCTGGAGGGGTGTCCTGCGACGGCAGCCGGGCTAAGGGTTGAGAGAAGCAGGTCGTGCCACCATCCCAGAAGCACGGCGCGGTCATCGAGCTGGATGTCGAGGAGGTCCTTGGGCGACACGGCATGGGAGCCGCGCGACAGCGCCGCCAAGTCGTCGCGGATCTGCCTGGCGCGCGAGGCGATCGCGTAGCCGGAGTCCCCCAGGGCAGCCAGGGCCTTGCCGCCGACCGAGCGGTTGTTTGCCGACCAAATGAGCCCGTCGCCGGGCGAGGCGACCGTGGGAACCTCGCCTGGCGGCAGGAAGCCGTCCCACCGGCGGTCCTCAAACGCCCAGGACACCGGCAGCCGGCCGTCGTAGCCGATCCGGCGCGGAAGAAGCCCGGCGACCGTCCACGCGATCTGCCCGGAGCGGTCGGCCACGATGAAATTCTGGGCGGGGATACCCATGTGGTGGGAGACCGAGACGGCTTCCCGGGCGTCGGCCGCCTCCTCGAGCTCCACGATGTCCAGGTTCGTGGCGGCCGGATCGTCCTCAGTCCAGTGGAACACGAGCACGTGTCCGTCCGCGGTCTCTCCCACGACGGGTCCCCAGGTTGTCCACTTGAAGTCGACGGGCTCGGGCCTTGAGCCCTTCACGGGCACGGTCCCGGAGCGGTGATCGTAGGGGACCAAGGCGCCCTTCTCCGGGCCGTGGTACAGGTCCGGCGAGATGCTCGGGTTGATCACCAGGACGTCGCCCACGCCGGCGTTTGAGTTGGTGAACCCCCACGCAATCCTGCCCGTGCTGCCGGCCACAAGCATCGGTGCGCCCGGGATCATGACGCCTGTCTCCTCGTGGCCGGGCCACTTCAGGCGGACGTGGTACCAGATGTTCGGGACGCTCAGGTGCAGGTGCATGTCGTTGGCCACCATCCCGCCGCCGCCGGCCAGGGAGCCCGCAACGGCGAAGCAGTTTGATCCCGGTGGTTCCCATTCGCCCGATGCCCGCTCACGGGATAGCGCCAGGCTGGCCGTCACGGCTGCGGCCTCGGAGCCGCGCGCCCGGAGATCGAGCTCGGAGGCCGGTGGGATCGGCGCTGGTCCGGACACGCTGCCGTCTAGCGGCGCATCGCCCGGGGTCGACGCGGGAGCGAAGAAAGCGAGCGAGGCCCAACCCAGCGCGTCGCGTATCGCAGCCAGGTTCCGCACGTAACGGCCCGTGCTCTCCTGCAGGTCGAGCGTCATCGCATAGGTTATCAGGACGCTGTCCTCGGGTTTCCAGGGGCGGGGCTCGGACCTGAGCATCGCATACTCCCATGGCTTTGCCGCGAGGTCGGCGAGGCCCTGGTTGACGCCGTCCGCGTAGGCTTCGACAAGGGCCCGGCGCTCGGTCGGCTCCCGGTCGAGGACCTTGCGGGCCAGCTCGCGAAACCCGTGCATGCGCGCCTCCCTGTCAAGGGGAAGGGCCCCCCGGCCGAAGAGTTCCGAGAGCTCGCCGGCGCCCCTGCGCCGCAAGGTATCCATCTGGAAGAACCGGTCCTGGGCGTGGATCCAGCCCGTGGCCCGCGCCACGTCGGTCCTCGATGAGCCCGTTATCGTGGGGACCCCGAGCGCATCGCGAGCGACGCTGACCGGGGCGGCGAGCCCCCGGAGCGCGTAGGCGCCGTCCAGACGCGGCAGGCTCGCCCTAACGCGGCTGCGCACCCAGGAGCAGGCGAATGCCGCCAGGACAGCCAAGGCGGAGCAGAGTATCCCAGCGGCCATGAGGACGCGCCTTCCGGTTGTGCGGCGGCTCATGGTAGGGCGAGAACCTCCAGTATTCTATCCACCAATACACCTGGTGCAAGGCCTGCGTCCAGGGCGAGGGCTTCGAGGGGCTCCTCCAGAACCTCGAATTGCGATGGGAGCAGGCCCTCCCTCATGAAGTGGCCGCTCCGCTCGCGCAAGCGCCCCGCGAAGAGGGCGCTGTTGCCGCGAAGGTAGGTGAACCGCGCTTCCGCCGGGTCCGGAGCGAGCAGTGTTCGGTAGGAATTCTTCAGCGATGAGCACGCCACGACGGCCTTCCCTCCGCGCGCGGTGCACGCCTCGATGGCGGAGCGGATCGCCCGGAGCCAGGGAGTGCGGTCGTCGTCGTCAAGCGGGACCCCCGCCGCCATCTTCCTGACATTGCTGGGGGAATGGAGGGCGTCCCCCTCGATGAAGTCCCAAAGGAGCCGCTCCGCAAGCAGCCGCCCGACCGTGGTCTTCCCGCTGCCCGCGACCCCCATCACGATCACCACCGAGATGGGGCGCGCCTCCCAGGAGCGGGTTGCGCCGGGCGCCCGGCCCTCGTCCATGTCGAACAGCTCGCAGAACGTTTCCGGCGCGGGATCCCGGAGGCCCCATTCGACGGCCCGCTCCCTGAGCAGGTCGCTGCGGTCGTCCCGCCAGCCGATCTTCGTCATGAACCGGTTCCAGATAAGGCAGTCCTCGTCGGTTCTCGGCGTCCCGTGGGCATGGGCCCAGGACAGGATCTCCTCGTCGCAGCCCCCTTTCAGCGCGCGCGCGCGTATGTCCTCGTAGGCAACCCCCAGGAACCGGCAGCACCTGGCGTCAAAGAGCGGCAGCCTGACATCCCCCAGGTTGGGCTGGTACTCGGCCGGCAGCTCTCCCCTGGAATGGAGGCGGATCTTGTCGAGCATCCGGCCAAAGACGACGATGCGCCCGACCCTGGCATGCGGACTCCTCAGGCCTGTGACAGGGGGCATGGTCGGGGGCTAGTCGCGGAGCAGATAGACCGCCGTGCAGAGCGCGGCGAAGACCACCGTGGGGGCGATCACCCAGAGTACGTTCACCGGGACATGATAGCGGTCGAAAAGCCACACGACCGCCAGGCTCTTCACCACGATGAGCACCCAGCCGAACGTGAGGATCCGCTCGACGCGGAGGTTCCTGGGCGACTTGTGATTTACATGGACCGCGCGCACAAACCCCCGCTCATAATCCGCCGAGGGGCGGCGATTTATGAGGCGTACGAGATCGGAGAACATCGGAAAGCTTACGGACCAGGATATGCTTCCGGCGTGCCAGATTCAATTCCCGTGTGCCTTGGGCGCCACCGGCGGCTTCTCAGGCGCCCTTCCGGACAGTTCGGCCAGGCCCGAAAGGTAGGCGGCGCTGCCGCCGGCAATCATCCGATCGATGTCCGGGGATGCCAGGCGCCAGCGCCAGTTGCCGTCGGGCTTTCCAGGCGAGTTCAGCCTGGCCTCGGTCCCGAGGCTGAGCAGGTCCTGCATAGGCATTATGGCGATCCGGCTCACGGCGAAGTAGGCCTGGCGGATGAAGTCCCAGCCCACCTCCTTGCCGTCGACGCGCAGGTAGCGCCGCACGTGGTCCCGAGTCTTCTCGTCGGCGCCGGCGTACCAGCCGAGCGTCGTGTCATTGTCGTGAGTGCCCGGGTAGATCACCCCGTTGCGCGCCAGGTTGTGCGGCAGGTAGGAGTTCTTCGCGTCGCCTCCGAATGCGAACTGAAGGACGGCCATTCCCGGGAGTCCCGTCTCCCTGAGGAGGGCCTCCACCGTGGGGGTCAGCAGACCCAGGTCCTCCGCGATGATCCGGGCCTGCGGGAATGCCTTCCTCACGGCCTTGAAGAACGCGAGCCCGGGGCCGGGGACCCATTCGCCGGTCCGCGCGGTCTTGGCTGGAAGCGGAATACGCCAGTAGGCATCAAAGCCGCGGAAGTGGTCTATGCGGACGATGTCGCACATGTCAAAGGACGCGCGAAGCCGCTCCTTCCACCAGGCATAGCCATCCTTTGCATGGACATCCCAGCGGTAGAGGGGATTTCCCCAGAGCTGGCCGTCCGCCGAGAAATAGTCGGGGGGGACGCCCGCCACGGCTATCGGCTGCCCGTCGGCGCCGAGCTCAAAGAGCCCGGGGCTGGCCCACGCATCGGCGGAGTCCGCCGCAACAAAGATCGGGATGTCCCCGATGATGCCGATCCCGCGCTTTGCAGCCTCGGAACGCAGCCGGCGCCACTGCGAGAAGAACGCGTACTGGTAAAACTGGTGCGCACCCACGTCGTCCCTGAGTTTTGCTCGGAGTGCGGAGGGCAGCGCGGCAACCGACCGCGCCTCCGCGGGCCATTCCCACCAGGCCCGGCCGCCGAAATGGTCCTTCAGGGCCCTGAACCAGGCATAGGGCTCGAGCCAGGATGCCTGCCGGGACTTGAATTGGGAGAATTCCTCGGAACCAAGCGCGGGCGAGCCCCCGGCCGTGTGCCGTTCATAGGCCTTGCGCAGCAGCGGCCACTTGAGCTGGTAGAGGGCTCCATAGTCGACCTGGAGCGCGTCCAGGCGCGCAAGCGGCGCCAGCTCCTGAGGGGTCAGCAGCTTCCTTGCGACAAAGTCCTGGAGGTCGATCAGGTACGGATTGCCCGCGAACGCCGAGAAACACTGGTAGGGCGAGTCGCCGTAGCCCGTCGGGCCAAGGGGGCAAACCTGCCACCACGACATTCCTGCTTCCTTCAGGAAGTCGAGGAAGCGCACCGCCGAGGAGTCCAGGGTGCCAATCCCCTGCGATCCCGGGAGGCTCGTGGGGTGCAGGAGAACCCCGGCCGATCGTGCCGAGAGCCAGTTAAACAGCGCCTTGTCCGTCGGGGTGCCAGGTGTCATCTGGAGCCATCTTGTCGCGTCAGCCGGCGGGGCGAAGCCCAAAACGAGCGGACTGCGGCGCCCGGGGTGGGGTGTTGTCCTGCCCACGTGGGTCTTGGGGGTGGAAAAAACCGAATTTGGCGCTATATTGCGCGGAGCACAAAGGCGGCGCGCTGGTTTTGGCAAGGGTCGCCCTGGGACCGCAGATTCGAAACGAAGCCAAATATGAAAATCCTCAGCCTCATTCCCCTGGTTCTCATCGGCCTCGCGGCGGGTTGCGCCACGAGTGTTGCCAACACCCCAACAACCGTTTCCCGCACCGAGGTGGTATTCGACCACCCCGAGAAATTCACCGACGTGAAGGACGGCGGAAACCCGACGGACGAGGGAAGAGACTACATCCTCTCGCAGATCCGGAACTACCTTGTGGAGTGCACCGCGGGCCTGGTCCCCGAAGGCTGCAAACTGAAGATGGTGTTCACTGACATAAGCCTGGCCGGCAAGTACGAGCCGTGGCGCGGACCCCAGTGGGAGGATGTGCGCATCATCAAGACGGTCTATCCACCCTCATTCACGTTCACCTACACCGTGACAGATTCCGCCGGCAAAGTGGTCAAGGAGGGCTCGGAAGACTTCCGGGACATGGACTTCCAGACTCGGGTCGTATTCGCCAACACCGATCCCCTGCGCTATGAGAAGGCCGCCTTAAATGATTGGGCGCACGACAAGCTACGCGATCTCAAGAAGGCGTGATCCGGCCCTCAGGAAGGGGCAGCGCGTTTGTTCTTGCGCCTGAGTCGCCGTCGTGCACCTTGCCATGAATCGTTAGAGATAGCGTTTTGGTGACAGCTTCTGGTGAGTCGTTGGCTGAGCGGTTTGCTCAAGTGATGATTTCGAAACCCGACGGTGGGAACGGACTGGCAGCGGACGGTGGCTCTAC